>Ga0209208_10000315_pt1 | contig 59500 bp, 60 predicted proteins | sample S1TSphfallax_3_FD_187694 | JGI IMG/M metagenome (GOLD analysis project Ga0209208, IMG submission 187694) | Host-associated microbial communities from peat moss isolated from Minnesota, USA - S1T2_Fd - Sphagnum fallax MG (SPAdes) (version 2) | ecosystem: Host-associated > Plants > Peat moss >... | reverse complement strand
CCGACCGCGTTCATCGAAGACGACCCGGAAGAACTGCGCGCCATCATGCGCAGTTGTTCTCTGCCGGTGCTGGTCTCGCCCGTGAGCGACGCCGCAGGATTCGCGCTCGCCGCGACGCATATGCCGCTACTGCTGCAGGGGGATCGGCTCGTCGGTCACCTCGCGAGGAGCAACACGCAGTGGCAGCTGCTCGCGTCCCAGCCTGAGTCGCTGGCGATTTTCAGCGGCATCGACGGTTACGTGAGTCCCTCGTTCTACGCGACGAAGCGCGAAACCGGCAAAGTCGTGCCCACGTGGAACTACGAGGCCGTGCACGCCTACGGACGCCTCGAGGTCATCGAGGACACGGCGCGGATCCTCGAGGTCGTCGCCACGTTGACCGATCATCACGAAGGCTCGCGCAAAAATCCCTGGAAGGTCAGCGACGCGCCGGAAGATTACATCGCCCGGCAATTGCAAGGCATCGTTGCCGTCGTGCTGCACGTTTCCCGACTGGTCGGCGTGCGCAAGCTCAGTCAAAACAAGACCCATGCGGATTTCGACGGGGTTCTTGCCGGCCAGGCCGAGGAAAATCCCGCGCTGGCCGAGCACATGCAGCGCGTGCGGCGCGACTGATCGCCGGATCGAGCAGCGCTAGCCGCGCAGCACTAGCCGCGGCTGAGCGCGAATTTGCCGAACACGAGCAGCGCAAAGACGAGATATAGGCTCCCGAACCAGGCGAGCTTCAGCGCGGTCAAACGACGCCGGACCAGCAGCCACCAGATCAACGCTATCGACACCAAGGTCACGCCGGCGGCCGCGCCCAAGTCGCCGTCGAACAACCAGGGTGTGAAGAACAGTCCAAAGGCGCTCGGCACGGTTGCCTGGATCAGCATCGACCCGCTGATGTTGCCGAGGGCGAGCGTCGCCTTGCCTTGCCGCAACCAGATGACCGCGTTGAGCGCTTCGGGCAATTCGGTCGCCACGGGGCTGAGCAGCAGCGCGGTCAGTTGCGGCGTCAGGCCGATCATCGCGCTGAACTCCCCGAGCTGGCGCACGAAGAATTCCGAACTCACGAAAATCACCGCGAGCGCGAGCAGCGTTTGCAGCAGGATCCAGGGCAGCGGTGGGTTCGCGGCCGACGGCCGCAACTTGAGCGGCTCGAGCGCGATCGCGCCATCGCCGGAGGAGCCGCCGGCCGTCGGCGCGCCGGCCGCGGCAGCGCCGGCGGTGGGCACGGCGCCCGTGATTTCCCGCCACGTATAAAGACCGTAGGCGGCGAGGAACACCCAGCCCAGCCACGGTTTGAAACGAAACGCGACGAAGCCCAAAGCCACTTTGACCGCGAAGATCACGAGAAACCAGGCTTGATCGCGCGCGAGACGCCCTTGCTCGCCGTCGCTCAGGAGCGCGCTGCCGGTCCGGCCGCGGAACACGAGGAACGACAAGCCGACGATCGCATAACCGATCGTCGCCAAGACCAGCGGACCGCCGAGCGCGGCTCCTATGCCGATTTGGCGGTCTGCGGGGCCGGGTCCCGAGACGACGGCGACGAAGGTCACGACGCTCTCCGGCAGGGCCGTGCCGAATGCCGCGAGCACCGTGCCGACCGCATTCTCGTTGACGCCGAGCCGCAGTCCCAGCCATTCGATGCCGTTGACGAAGTACTCGCAAGAGACGTAGATCACCGCGGCGCAGGCGAGCAGGATCAGCGTCGTGTAAAGCTCGGTCATGAAGGCGCGGGCGCCGTCGCTAGAACTGCAGGTGCAGACGGAGCGCCACGATCGAGACGGGCCCGCGGTCGCTGTTGTAGGCCGGATTCTTGGCCCATTGATAGTCGAGCGTCAGATGCGCCCACGGTTGGACTGCGAGGCTGTAATAGGTTTCCAGGATCTGTTCCTCACCGGGATGCGGCAGCCGGCCGTCTCCGATCAGAGGGCCGAGTCCGCCCGCATTCAAATAGCGTTCGAACTCGCCCGAGATCCCGTTGACGATGCCGGCGACGCCGAGCTTATCATCGGCGCGGCGCCACGCCGTCCCTTGCAGCGACAGGCCGATCGAAACGCTCCGATCGGCGTCCGTGAATTCATAGGTCTCGACGTTGCCCGCGGCCTTGCCGAGACGCGCGAACACCCCGAGATCGGCGCTGATCGTCTGTTCGAGATCGAGGCTTGCCCCGAGCCGGCTACGGTACTCGCGCACGGCGGCCGTGCTCGGCAAGGTATCGGTCGCCGCCGCGAGCGCGAGCGCATCGCGGTAAAGACCCATGCGACCACGGCTCTCGTAGACCGTCACGAGCAGCCGTCCGGAGGAGCCGAAGAGCTCGTGGCGGTGTTCGACTTCGCCCACGAGTTGGAATTCGTGGAAGCCCGGGTCCAGATGCTCGCTGTTGGGAATGTTCGACAGATCGAACACGCCGCCACGCAGTGTCCAAGCGCCCGTGTACCATTCCGCCGCGCCGCCGATCGAGAAGCCCCAAGCATCGGCTGCATAATCGAACGTGGACGCCTCGATTGCCGTCCAATTGAGGAAATCGTTGCGGGCGTCGTGCGCGTATTGGTTGGTGTCGAACACGTCGGGTACGCTGAACTTGCCGAGCGTGAACACCCAGCGATCCGCCGTGCGCGTGCCGCCCAGCTGCAGAAGGTCCGGTGCGACGCGTTCGCTCTCACCGTCAAGATCCAGCGTTTCGCGCACGAAGGCCCGCGGCAGACGCAGATAAGCTTGGTTGCGGCCCACCTTGTAGGCTTCGGCGCTGGGGAAACCGGCCATCCCGAGCGTGTTGTCGAGCCCGAAGCCCTCATCGATTTCGGGCGCGAGCCATAGCTCGGCCGAGGTCCAAAGGCGCAGGCCGACGTAGAGCGTCGCGTCGGTCGTCTCGGCGCCCCGATCGGGCGTGAGACTGTTGGCGCCCAGGTAGGGGGAAGAAAACTTGTCGGTTTCTTGTTCCACGTACGTCGCTTGACCATGGATGGCCCAGGACTCGGTAGTCGGGTCTGCCATGGCCCGCAGCGGCGACAGCAGCGCGGCCGTGAGCAGCGCGGCCTTGAACGACGCGGTAGTTCTCAGCAGACCTGCAAGTCCCGGCAGGTCGCGGCGGCGCAGCAGTTCGCGGGCGCGTTTCATGATTCTCCCTTGGCTCTTGGCTGTATACTATAGGGGAGTATAGGATATGGCCTCGGCGAGTCCAAGCGAAAACGGTGAAGTTTTTGTGACCGGCTGCCCGAATGGCTCGAACCCGCGCCGCGGCGGCTGCGCCCGGGCGAGCCTGGCCGAACTACCTGGGCGCAGCTACCTGGGCGCAGCTACCTGGGCCGAACTACCTGCGCCGACCTATTGGAAATTCGCGCCGGCTCTTCTATCGTGCCATTCAGCTATGTCCCTAGCGTCTATGTCCCAAGCGCCGCTCACGCACCACGAGATTCTGACGATCGTTGCGCCGTTTACGCGCAGCGGACGCCGACTCGACACGGGTGCGAGCGATCGTGCCGACCGTTGCCTCCGCTTCCAGGCGCGGCAGCGGTCCGACGTGCCGCTGTCGCTCGAGGAAACACTGCAACTCGAGAACCCCGATCCCGACCGATATCGGCTGACTCGGATGCTTGCCCATCCCGCGGGACTCGTCGCGCAACTGGAGATCGAGGGTCCCGATCCCGCGATCTTGCTTGCCGCGATCGACGCCGTACCGGCCGAGCGCGCCTTCGTTTCGGGTCCCGGCTTTTTGCTGGCACAGAGCCATCGCCTGACGATCGAGTCGCTGGCCTCGCCGCTGCGCGCGTCCCCGCCCGACCTCAGCGCGTTGCTGATCTTGACCGGCGCCGAGGTCCGGCTCGGCGATTTGCGACTCATCCTCGCCGAGCCTACGCGCCTCGGCGTGCGCGTGGGTTTCGAGTTGCGCGCGACCAGCGGCGCCGAGATCGCGATGCCGGATGATCTCATGGCCGTGCTCGGACGCGACTGGTCGCCGCTCCGTCGCGACGCGGACGTGTGGAGAGGGACCTTGCGCCTGCGCGGCAAGGACCCTGCGCGCAGCCGCCGCGCGGAGCACGCGCTGACCGCGGGTGCCCTGCACCTCGCGACGACGTTCGCCGAGCCGCCGGCGCGCTTTCACGAGCGGTGCGTCGCGGCGCGCTGGGTCGTGGTTCTGCGTCGCGCGCTGCCGTTGCTCGCCTGCTTCGCGCTGATCGGCGCCGCGGCCTTGGTGCCGCGACTGCATCTGGCCGAGAACTCCGGGCTGCGCATGTTGATCTTCAATGCGCCGCCGATCCTGATGATGCTGTTCTTTTGCATGCGCGAGTTGCCGCGCATCGAAGTGCCGCCCTTACCGCGCCGCAGCCGCGACGCGCAGTGGCGCGCGGCGCCGGCAAGCTGAGCATGCTCGGTAATCCCATGAACATCCCGCCGATTTCGATCGCCGCCGCGAAGGCCGCGCTGATCGAACAATTCGCCGATCCGACCCTGCGCCGTCGCGCCTCCATGCTCTGGGGCACGCGCGGCGTGGGCAAGTCCTCGATCGTGCGTCAGGTCGCCGAACATTTCGCAGTGCCGCTGATCGATCTGCGGCTCACGACCATCGAGCCGGTGGACCTGCGCGGCGCGATCTATGCCGACGACGTGCTCGCCAAGACCGTATGGTTCCCCCCGGAATTTCTGCCGGGTCCCGCACAGAGCGACGGGATCCTGTTCTTGGACGAACTCACGGCCGCGGAACAACGGCTGCAGATCTCGGCCTACTCGCTGATCCTCGACCGGCGCGTCGGTCACTACCGGCTGCCCGACGGCTGGGCCGTGATCGCCGCCGGCAATGCGAGCTTTCATGGTGCGGTGGCGCACGACATGGGCACGGCGCTCGCCGACCGCATGTTCCATTTCAACGTCCAGACGACGATCGAAGCCTTCCTCAGTCACGCGATCGCCCGGGGCTTCGCGCCCGAAGTGATGGCCTACCTCAAGGTGCGGCCCGACAAGCTCGACGACACCCAGGCCCAGGTCAGCAACGATCATCTGATCGGCGCGAGTCCGCGCGGCTGGGAGGACGTATCGAACGTGCTCCAGTCCGCGATTTCCGACCAAGCGAAGCGGGTTTTCGTGCAGGGACGCATCGGCGCGGCCAATGCCGCGGAATTCTTCGGCGTGCTGCGCGAGATCCAGGCGGGCGCCGACGTGCTGCGCCTGTTGGCCGCCGATCGGGGCGCCGCGACCTCCGCGTTGTTGCCGCAGACCCTCGATGGGCTCTACGGCCTCATCTATGGGCTGCTTGCCGTGAGCACCGAGCCTGCCAGCCTCGCGCGCGCGCTCGAGATCGTCGAACAGCTGCCGGACGTGCGCGCGGCCGCGGCACTACCGATCCGGGAATCGCAAACTCTCGCCATGGAGTTACTGATGCAAAAGTCCCTCGAGCGCGGACTCGAGGCGACGATACTCGACAGCCCGGTCTACCGGCGCTATGCCGAGCGGCGCCGCCGCGACGCGGCGGCCGCGTGAACCTGGCGGGCCGTGCGCGCAACGGGCAAGTCGGCGGTCATCGCGGCACCCGCGCGATTCAGCGCATGGTCGAATTCGCGCCCTCGACCGGCGGCCTCGCGCTCTGGGTACGGCACGAAGACGTGGCCGCCGAGCAAACGCTGCCGCTGGTCGCTGCGCGGGCCCCCATCCACACCGACGGGTATACGATTCGCTACGAGCCGGCGTTCGAACCGCTGCCGCTCGCGCGGCAAGTCGGACTGGTCGCGCACGAAGTGCTGCACATCGCCCTGCGCCATCCGCAGCGCTATCTGGAACTCGTCCAACGCATCGGCGCGGTCGATCTTACGCTCTTCAATCTGTGCGCCGATGCGATCGTCAACAGCACGCTCGGTCACCTGAGCTGGTTGAGTTTGCCGCCGAACGCCGTCCACCTCGAGCAGCTGCTCGCGCTGACGGGCAGCCGCGGCGAACCCGTCGAAAAGTCTCTGCTCGAATGGGACGTCGAGCGGCTCTATCAGGCGCTGAAGGTAGAGTCCGACAAACCCAAGGACGGCTCACGGGCGGCGCAGTTGCGCGCTCTGGGTCAGGCGGAGAATGCGGACCTGCGTCCGGCCCCGGGTGCGCGCTGCGCGCCGGAACTCGAGGCGGGCGAAGCGCGCGAATGGAGCGAGCGGGTCGTGCGCGCGCACGCGGGCGACGGCGAGTTCTCGATGCTGCGCGCCCTGGTTGCCGACCTGCCGCGCACGCGTACGCCGTGGGAGCATATATTGCGCAATTCGCTTGCCCGTGGTCTCGCGCCGAAGCGCGCGATCTCGTGGTCGCGCCCGACCCGCTCCTATATCGCGAATCAGGGTCGCATGGGGGAGCATCGGCGCCTGCCCTGGGAGCCGGGTTTCAGCGGCAGCACGCCGACTCCGAAGCTCGTCGTCGTCGTCGACGTCTCCGGCTCCATCGAGGCGACCCTGATGCAGCGCTTCTCCCGTGAGATCGAAGCGATCACGCGGCGCCTCGAGGCGAGCGTCGTGCTGGTGCTCGGCGACGATCGTGTCCGTCACGTCGGCGTATTCGAACCCGGTCGTTGCAACTTGAACGACATCGAGTTTCACGGCGGCGGCGGCACCGACTTCACGCCGCTGCTCGAGGAAGCCGCCCGCCACGGCCCGGACATCGCGCTCGTGCTCACGGATCTGCAAGGGCCGGCGCGCAGCCGGCCACGCTTTCCCGTGATCTGGGCCGTGCCGGAAGCCCATGCCGCGGCGCTGCAGCCCTTCGGGCGCAAGCTCGTACTCGGCTGAGGCGCGCGCCGCGGCAAAAGTCCGGTAAGCTCTTCCGGTCGCCCATTGCCCGAGGACTCGCACGCCCATGATTCACGCTTCAGTCGTGCCGGCGATACGCCGCGAATTGAGCCCGCGCGGCATCGTGCTCGGCGTCTTGATCACGCTCGTATTCACGGCCGCCAACGTGTATTTCGGCCTCAAGGCGGGACTCACGTTCGCGACCTCGATACCGGCGGCGGTGATCTCGATGGCGATACTGCGCGGCGTGCGCGGCGCGACGATCCAGGAGAACAACATCGTGCAGACCGTCGCCTCCTCGGCCGGTACGCTGTCGGCGATCATCTTCGTGCTCCCGGGCCTCGTCATGGTCGGTTGGTGGACCGGTTTTCCGTATTGGATCTCGTTCTCGATCTGCGCGCTCGGCGGCATTCTCGGAGTCATGTATTCGATTCCCTTGCGGCGCGCCCTGGTTACGAATTCCGATCTGCCCTATCCGGAAGGTGTCGCCTGCGCCGAAGTCCTCAAGGTCGGCGCGCGCGGCGCAGATGGCGGCGGCGATGCGGCAGCGAGTCGTGCCGGACTGCTCGCGATCGTTTGGGGCAGCATCTCCTCGGCGGCGTTCGCGCTCGTGATCGCAACCCAATTGTTCGCGAGCGACGTGATGGGTTACTTTCGCGTCGGCACGCGCAACGCGATCACCGGCTACGACTTCAGTCTCTCCTTCGCGCTGTTCGCGGTGGGCCATCTGGTCGGGTTGTGGACGGGCATCGCGATGCTGGTCGGGGTCGTCGTCGCCTGGGGCGGCGCCGTGCCCTATCTCACCGCCGGGCTGACCGGCGAGGGCAGCCTCGAACACATCGCGAGCGGTGTCTGGAGCCATCAAGTGCGCTTCATCGGCGCCGGAACGATCGGGATCGCCGCGCTCTGGAGCCTGTTCAAGCTCGTCAAACCAGTGCTCGGCGGTCTGCGCGCGGCGCTCGCGGCCTCGCGGGCGCGCAAGACGGGCGGCGGCGCGAGCCTGCCCCTGACCGAACAGGACATTCCGATCGGCATGGTCGCGGCGATCACCGCGGCCTGTCTCGTGCCGATCGGCGGCCTGCTCGCAAGCGTCGCGACCTCGGCAGGACTCGGCGCGCAACTCGCGCTGCTGATCGGCGGGGGCCTCGCCTACATCGTGCTAATGAGTTTCTTCGTCGCCGCCGTATGCGGTTACATGGCGGGCTTGATCGGCGCGTCGAACAGCCCGCTCTCCGGCGTCGGCATCCTCGTCGTGATCGGCGCAGCCGTGTTGCTCGCGCTCGTGGTCAAGCCGCTGCTGCCCGCGACGGCAGGCCCGGCGCTGGTCGCGTTCGCGCTGTTCGTGACCGCGGTCGTGTTCGCCGCCGCGACCATCTCGAACGACAACCTCCAGGACCTCAAGACCGGCCAACTGGTCGAGGCCACGCCCTGGCGACAACAAGTCGCGCTGTTGTTCGGCGTGATCGCGGGCGCCGCGGTCATTCCGCCGATTCTGGGGCTGCTCAACCAGGCTTACGGCTTCGCCGGCACGCCGGGCGCGGGCGAGCACGCGCTCGCAGCGCCGCAGGCCGCACTGATTTCAGCGCTCGCGCAGGGCGTGCTTCAGGGCAACCTCGATTGGTCCTTGATCGGGGCGGGCATCGCTCTCGGCGTGGTCGGTATCGTCGTCGACGAGGTACTGAAGAGCCGCGGCAGCGCCTCCTTGCCGCCGCTCGCCATCGGTATGGGGATCTACCTCCCGATGTCGACGACGCTGATCATCGTGGTCGGCACGGTGGCCGGCTGGGCCTACGAGCGCCGCGCAGAGCGCACGCGCGATCCGGCGCAAACGCGCCAACTCGGTGTGTTGCTCGCTTCGGGCATGATCGTCGGCGAGAGTCTGATCGGCGTCCTGCTCGCCGCGATCGTCGTGTTCTCCGGTAAAGACGCGCCGCTCGCCTTGGTAGGTCCCGACTTCGCGGTCGCGGGGCTGTGGCTGGGCGCCGTCGGGTTCGTCGCCGCGGTCGGCGGTCTGTATGCCTGGCTCAATCGAGTGAGTGGCCCGGCAAGTCCCGATCGTTTCGCAAGGCGAACGTGAACAGCAGCGAGAGCAACATTATCGCCGCGACGCACTGATAGGCGAGCGCGAAAGCGGCGATGCCGCTACCGGAGAAATCCGCGATCGCACTGATGACCGCTGCGGCCAGCAAGGTGCCGATCGCATTGCAAATGTTGATGAGGCCCTGGGCCGAGCCGCGCAAGGCGACCGGCGCCTCGTCGATCGCGATCGAACGCATCGCCCCGCCCACCACGACCCCGAGCCCCAAGCCGACCGGAATCGAAGCGGCGATGAACGCGCCGAGACCGAAGCTCGTGATCGACAGCGCCGCATAGCCGGCGGTCAGCAAGCTGAAGCCGGCCGCCAATATCGCGCGTGCGCCGATGCGATTGAGGAGCCGACCAGCGCCCATCGAGCCCAACATCGAACCAAGCACCAGCGGCAGCAGCACGAAGCCCACGTGGCTCGCCGTCACGCCGTAGCCCGTGGTCGCGATCGAGGAGACGAAGACGATCGCGCCCATGCCGAAGCCGGCGGCCAGCGCGAGCGTGTAGGTGACCGCGAGCTGACGCTTCGCAAATAGATTCAAGGGGATCAAGGGCTGTGCGGCGCGGCGCTCGACGGCGACCAGCACCGCGAGCAGCACGGCCGCCGCGGCCAGGCACCACGGCCACAACACCAGCCCGGAGAATTCGTCGGCGACGTGGGTGATGCCGAGCACCAGCAAGGCCAGCAACACGAAGGTCACCAAGATGCCCCGCCGGTCGAGCGGCGGCTGCTCGCCCGGGGCGGGCACGCTTGGCAGCGCGCGCAATCCCATGAGGATCACGAGCGCGGCAATCGGCAGGTTGATCAGGAAGATCCAGCGCCAATTGAGCGCGACGAGCAGCAGGGCGGCGAGCGGCGGTCCGAGTACGAAGGCCATGCCGTAGGTTGCGCCGATCAGCCCCAGGGCCCGGCCGCGCTCCGCCGGCGCAAACGTGTCGCCGACCACGGCGCTCGCGGTCGGAGTGATCCCGCCGGCGCCGATGCCTTGGACTGCCCGGCTCACGAGCAGCAACCAGAAGCTCGGGGACACGGCGATCAACAGCGAACCGAGGGCGAAACAGGCCACGCTCGCGAGGTAGATCGGCCGACGGCCGTAGCGGTCGCTGAGCTTGGCCAGCAAGGCGGTGCTACACAGAGAGAACAAGACGAACACGCTCATGACCAGCCCGACCGCGCGGTTGTCGACGCGAAAAGCGGCACGCAGCGCCGGGATTGCCGGACCGATGATCGCGGTATCCAAAGCCGCCATGAACACGCCGACGAACAAGACCGGCATGAGACGGCGCGTCGACACCGCGAAAGCGGTCGGCGCGCTCGCCGCCGAGGCCGTTACGAGCCGGTCCGCGCCCAGGGGGGAATCTACCGACATGTCATCTCCGCACGGCCTAACGGCCAAACCGCGGATTATACGCGTGCGAGCCACTCGCGCGGCGACGCTGGCATCGGGCGCCCGCCTGGTGTAGCGTGGCTGATGCTTGCGGGCCACGAAGCCCGCGCCGCATCAAGGCGGTCAAACGGGATGCCATGAGTCATTTGTCGCTCCAAAAAGTCGCAGCCGAGACCTTGAACGTTCCGGGCACCGACCCGTGGCATGCCGAGCCCTCGGCTCCCGCGCTGACCGTCATGACGGATTTTCGCGAGCGCGCCTCGGTGACGGTCGCCGAGAGCGCCACGATCGACGCAGCCCTCGTGCACATGCGGCACGCGGGCGTGCGCTCGGCCTTCGCGATCGACGAGGAACGGCACCTCGTCGTCGGGCTCATCACGGCCTACGACATCAGCAGCGAGAAGCCGCTGCAGGTGGTGCATACGCCACGCAGCCAAGTGCTCGTGCGCGACATCATGCAGCGCATCGCCGACTGGTACGTGATCGACTACGAGGCGCTCGATCGCAGCACGGTCGGCGCGGTCGCACAGCTCTTTACGCAGACCGGACTGACGCACATTCCGGTGCTGCAGCGGGATGCGCACGGCACGCGCGCGCTGCGCGGGCTGCTGTCCGCGGCGCGCATCAAGAAACTGCTCGCTGACTGAATGGCGAACCCGAGCGTCGTCGACGAAATCCTGCTGATTTATACCCGCCACGGCGATAGCGCTTATGTCGGCGAACCGATCTCGGTCAGTGAACACGCGACGCAAGCCGCTTGGTTCGCGCGCCAGGATGGCGCTCCGGCCGCGCTCGTCGTTGCGGCGTTGCTCCATGACATCGGGCATCTGCTCGATGCCGCGCCGGAGGATCTCGCCGCGTGGCGGGTCGATGCGCGCCACGAGGTGTCGGGCGCGCGCTGGATCGCCGCGCGCTTCGGCGCCGAGGTGGCCGATCCGGTCCGCTTGCACGTCGCGGCGAAGCGCTATTTGTGTGCCACCGAGGCGTCCTATGCGCGGCAATTGAGCGCTGCGTCCGTGCAGACCCTGGCTTTGCAGGGTGGCCCGATGAGTCCGGGCGAGACTGCCGCCTTCGAGGCGCAGCCGCGTCACGCCGATGCGGTGCGCCTGCGGCGCTGGGACGACTTGGCGAAGATCGCCGGATTCAAAGCGCTGCCGATCGAGGCGTACCGCGGCGAGATCGAGAGTTGCTGCGCGAGATGCAGCGACAGCGGCGGGTTAGACGATTTCGCCGTTGCGCAGGCGTATGGACTGCAGGGAGATCCCTAAGTCCTGCTCGTACCGCCGGATCAGCCGGGCCTCGGTCTCAGTGACGAGGGACACTGCCGTGCCCTTCGCGTCGGCGCGCGCCGTGCGCCCGACCCTATGCAAATAGTCCTTGGCTCTCGTCGGTACGTCGAGATTGAAGATGTGGGTGACGCCCGGTACGTTGAGTCCGCGGGCCGCCAGGTCGGATGCGATCATGATGCGGATGGCGCCGCTGCGAATTCCGTCCATCGCCTTTTTTCTGTCGATCTTGGACAACTCTGAATTCAAATCCGCGACGACGAGCTTGTGATGGGTCAGCTTCGCGGCGACCTCCTCCGCCATGTCGTTGCGATGCACGAACACGATCGAACGCGGCACGTCGAGCGCATGTAGCAACTTGCGCAGCAGTTCCGGCTTATCCCGGTTTTCACACACGAGATACAGATGTTCGATGTTCTCGTTGACCGCCGCCGCCCCCGCGCGCAGCATCAAGACATCGGGAGCCAAGCTTTCCAAGACCCGACGGGTCTGCTGCTCGATCGTCGCCGATGCGAAAATCAGCTGTCGAGTCGGCGCCGCCGCGCCGAGAATTCTCTGAACCCAATGCAGACTCTCGTCGTTCAGCAGTCGGTCGGCCTCATCGATGACCACGGCGACGATGTGGGCGGTCTTCAGCTTGCCCCGCTCTATGAGTTCCACGATACGCCCGGGCGAGCCCACTACGACGTGCGGTTTGGTCTTGAGCTTGTCGATCTGTCGGTCGGTCGGCGTACCACCGATCAGCAGCACGGTGCGGATGGCGTAGGCGGCGTGCAGCGCGAGTTCGCAGCTTTGACGATGGATCTGAATCGCCAATTCGTGGGTCGGCGCCACGATCACGACCTGGGTCGCCGCTTGCGCAGGATCGATGCGCGAAAAGAGCGGCAGCAAATACGCCAATGTTTTACCCGTACCCGTCGCCGCGCGCAAATACGCGTCCTTGCCCGCGGCGAGCGATGGAATTGCGGCGATTTGAATCGGACTCGGTTCGGATATCCGTTGCTTCGCGAGCGCGGCGATGAGTTTCGGGGGCACCGACAGATCCGTAAAGTTCATGAGCTCGAACTCGGACGATGTCGCGAGACGGCCTCTGCGAGGCGATCGACGTCCTCGTCCGCGTGGGCGGCGCAAAACGTCATGCGCAGCCGCGCGGTTCCTTCGGGAACCGTGGGCGGGCGGATCGCCGTGACCAGCAGGCCCTCTTCGGCGAGTTTTTGGGACAAAGCCAGTGCCGCGCGCGCCGATCCCACGATCAAGGGCACGATCGGGCTCGCGGCTGCGGGCAAGCCCAGCAGGCGCGTGAACCGCTGCGCGTGCGCGAGCGGGCGCTCGCAATACGCCGGATTGGCAGCGATGAACGCGAGCGCAGCCGTCGCCGCGGCGATGGTCGCGGGCGGCAGTCCCGTCGTGTAGACCCAGCTACGGGCGCGGTTGCGGATCAGGGCGACGAGGTCGGCGCTCGCGCAGAGATAACCGCCGTAGCCGCCGACCGCCTTCGAGAGCGTACCCATCTGCAGTGGAACGTGGGCCATCCCGGGATCGGGCGGCACGACGCCGAAGCCGTGGGCATCATCGGTGAGCACCCAGGCGTCGTAGCGTGTGGCAAGAGCCGCGATCGGCGCGATCGGCGCGCGGTCGCCGTCCATCGAGAACACGGTTTCGGTGGCAATCATCGTTCGGGTGTGGCGATGCCGCTCCGCCGCGAGCAGAGCTGCGAGCGCCTCGACGTCGTTGTGCGCGAAGGTCACCACGCGCCCCGCGGATAGTTTCGCTCCCGCCCACAGGCAGGCGTGCGCGAGTTCGTCGACGAGCAAGAGGTCGTCTTTGCCGATCAAGGCCGGGATCAGGCCGCTGTTGGCGAGATACCCCGAGCCGAACACCAAGGCCGCCGCCGTGCCCTTGTGCGCGGCGAGCGTCGCTTCGAGTCCGGCGTAGAGTGGATGGTTGCCGGTGACGGCGCGAGAACCGCCCGCGCCCACGCCGTAGCGCTCCGTCGCTGCGATCGCTGCGGCGATCACCTCGGGATGGGTCGAGAGGTTGAGGTAATCGTTACACGAGAACGACAGCAGTTCGCGGCCCCCGCGCAGCACGCGCGGACCGCTCCCGCGGTCCGTGGTCGAGAGTTCGCGCGTCAGCGTGCGGGCGGTGAGCGCAGCGAGTTTGTCCGCGGCGAATTGCTCGAGGGAGTTCATGCTCGTCTGCGCAACGGCCCGCCGGTTCGCCGCTCAGGGCGCCGCCGGCGCTGGCGTGACGGGTCGCAAATACTTGTCGAACCAGGCGCCCACGCGCTGCACGCGATCGACCAAGAAGCTCGGTCGCTTGAAGCCATGGAATTCGCCGGGATAGACGACGAGCTCCGTCGGCACGCCGAGCGTGCGCAGTGCCTCGTACATTTGTTCACCGCCCGCGACCGGCACGTTGAAGTCCTTCGTCCCGCCCATGAACAGCGTCGGCGTGTGGATGCGGTCGGCATGGAAGAAGGGGTAGGAGACCTTGAGCCAAAGCGCCGTGTTCGTCCAAGGGAAGCCCAGCTCGGCGTTGTACTGCAGGATGTATTGGTCCGCTCCGTACATCGAAAGTTGATTTGCGCTGCCCGCGCCGCTTGCCGCGCCTTTGAAGCGCCGATCGCTCGCGATCGCGTAATCGGTCAGGATCCCACCGTAGCTCCAGCCGCCGATGCCGAGGTGAGCCGGGTCGGCGAACCCACGCGCGACGGCCGCATCGACACCGGCGAGCAGGTCCTCGACTTCTTTGTGACCCCAGTCGGCGAGGATGGACTCCGCGTAGCGAATGCCCCGGCCGCTACTGCCGCGATAATTGACGCCCAAGACGACATAGCCGCCGGCAGCGAGCATCTGGCGCCGAAAGTTATAGGCATCGAAATCGACCGAGTGATCGTCTTGGCCGTTCGGGCCGCCATGAATCCAGAGGATCGTCGGATAGCGCTGGCCCGGTACGTAATCCGGCGGCAACACCGCGAAGCCGTGTACTTCCGTGCCGTCCTTGCTTTTGAAACGCAGGTCTTGCACGGCGCCGAGCTTCAATTCGGCAAACAAGCTGTCGTTGTGAGACGTGAGCTTGCGCAGCGCGCCGCCCTCCAGGGCATAGACCTCGGCCGGGGCCGTGTCGTCGGAGTACAGCATGGCGGTATGCCCGGCCGCCGTCGTCAGGTCGGACACGACGAAAGCGCCGGGCACGAGCCGTTGGATGCTACCGTCGGCGAGCGCGATGCGCACGGGGTAGAGGCTGCCGTCATCCTCGATCGCCGCGATCACCGCCTGCGCGTCGGCGGTGAACACGTAGGACATGACGGCGCGATCGAGCGGGTCACTCAGGGCGCGCGGTGCGCCGCCGGCCGCGCCGGGGCCGGCCGCGGTGACCAGCGCGAGGCGGTCCTGCATATAGGCGTTGTACTTGGGCGCGAGACCCTGCAGATAAGCCAAGGCTTTGCCGTCCGGACTCCAGGCCAGGTGCTGGCTGTTGGGCGCGTAGGGCCGCACGAGCGGGCGGGGCGCTGCGAGCGGGGTTGCGCCGCCGGTGGAGGACGGCACGTCGATGACGTCGATGTCCTCGCGGGCGTCCACGTCGACACCCGGCGCGTGGGTGCGTACGAAGGCGATGCGCGTTCCATCCGGCGACCATACCGGCAGTTCGTCGTCGCTGGAGGCCTCGTCCGTCAGCGCCACGGCTTTTTTCGCCGCAAGATCGAACAGCCACAGATGCGCACCGCTGCCGACGCCGAGATAGCCGTCCTCGTCCTGCTTGAAATGCAGGTCGTCGATGACGATCGGGCGCGGCGTCTTACCGTCCTCGGTGGCGGTCTTGACCGAGAGCACGATGCGCGTCCCGTCGGGTGACCAGCGGTACTCACCCACGTCTCCCTTGGCCTCGTAGACGCGGAGTGCATCGCCGCCCCGCCGGTCGAGCAGCATCAGCGCCTCGCCCGACCCGCCGCTCGACGCGGCCAGGAAGCTGACATAGCGCCCGTCGGGACTCCAGCGAGGCGCGTGCGTGCCGCTAGCGGGATTGGTGAGAGCGAGGCGCTGTTTACCGTCCCAGCTGACCATCCAGACGGCGGAGCGCGGCTCGTCCGCGTCTCGGTCGTTGACGGTGACCACGTATGCGACCCAGGCTCCGTCGGGCGAAACCTCCGGTTCACTAAGTTGCTCGCTCCGATAGAAATCGTCGGCGGCCAGAGGGCGGCGCGCGGCGGGCGCTGCCCAGCAGGTGGTGGCGGCCAGCGCGGTCAAGAGCGCCAGCGTCAGCCGCATTTCTACTCGAACCCTGGTGAGCTTGCTGTGCACTTTTGCCTCGTGTTTTGGGGTTGCCCTGGCCTGGTCGCGGGCAAAGGTAGCACATGCAGTGCGGGCCAGAACCCGATTCCTGGCGATTCGAATGGCGGCCCGACCCGCATTCGCGGCGCGCCATTCCGAGTGCGGCAACCGAGACCCCCAGCATGTCGCCGACGCGCTGCATCGATAGATGAAATCTATCAAACGGATCATCACTATCCATTTGAACGATGCGGCAGGGGGAGTATGATCAGGTCTCGTTCCAACCCTGCTCGAGGAAACTGCATGTCTCTCATCAATTCAGAAGTGAAACCTTTCAAGGCAACCGCTTACCACAACGGTAAATTCGTTCCGGTCAGCAACGAAGACCTCAAAGGCAAGTGGTCGGTGTTCGTGTTCTACCCGGCCGACTTCACGTTCGTCTGTCCGACGGAACTCGGGGACCTCGCCGACGTCTATCCGGAATTCAAGAAGCTGGGTGTCGAAATCTACGGCATTTCGACCGACACGCATTTCACGCACAAAGCCTGGCACGACACCTCCGACACGATCAAGAAGGTGCAATATCCCCTGGTCGGCGATCCGACGCTCGCGCTCTCGCGCGCCTTCGAAGTGTTGATCGAAGAGGAAGGTCTCGCCTACCGCGGCACCTTCGTGATCGATCCCTCCGGCCACATCAAGATCATCGAAGTGCACGACAACGGCATAGGCCGCGACGCGAAGGAACTGCTGCGCAAGGTTCAGGCCGCTCAGTACGTCGCGTCCCACCCGGGTGAAGTCTGCCCGGCGAAGTGGACTCCGGGTGCCAAGACCTTGGCGCCGTCGCTCGATCTGGTCGGCAAGATCTGATCGGCAGGAGCTGATCGCGTGACCCGAGGCTGCCGGCGAGGGCAGCCTCGATCCTTCGATTCGACCATTTTTTTTGGGGTGACACCATGCTCGATACCAACATGCAGACGCAGCTCAAGGGCTATCTCGAGAGGCTCACGCGGCCGATCGAAATCGTCGCTTCCGCCGACACCGGCGACAGCTCGCGGGAAATGCTCGAACTGCTGGCGGATATCGCCGCGCTGTCTCCCTTGGTCACCGTCGACGTCGTCCATGGCGACGCCGAACTGAAACCCTCGTTCACGGTTCGTGAGCCGGGCGGCGAGTCGCGCGTGCGATTTGCCGGAATTCCGATGGGGCACGAATTCACCTCCCTCGTGCTCGCGCTGCTCCAGGTCGGCGGTTATCCGCCCAAGGCAGACGCCGCCTTGCTCGAGCAGATCCGCGGTCTCGAGGGTGAGTTCAAGTTCGAGACCTTCATCTCCCTGAGCTGTCAGCTGTGTCCGGACGTCGTGCAGGCGCTCAATCTCATGGCCGTGCTCAACCCCAAAGTACGGCATACGATGATCGACGGTTCATTGTTTCAAGACGAAGTCGAAAAGCGCCAGGTCATGGCCGTGCCGACCGTGTTCCTCAACGGTCAGCCCTTCGGTCAGGGTCGCCTCGAACTCGAGGAAATCGTCGCGAAGCTCGATGCGACGGCAGGCGAGCGCCAGGTCGCCAAGCTCAGCGCCAAGAAGCCCTTCGACGTACTCGTCGTCGGCGGCGGCCCGGCCGGCGCGGCGGCCGCGATCTATGCCGCGCGCAAGGGCATACGCACGGGTATCGCCGCCGAACGCTTCGGTGGTCAATTGCTGGACACCGTCGGCGTCGAGAATTTCATCTCGGTCAAGGAGACCGACGGGCCGCGACTCGCGTCCGGACTCGAACAACACGTGCAGAGCTACGACGTCGACATCATGAATCTGCAGCGCGCCGACGCGTTGATTCCGGGTGAGTTGATCGAAGTCCGCTTCGCCACCGGGGCCTCTCTCAAGGCCCGCTCGGTCGTGATTGCCACCGGCGCGCGCTGGCGCGAGATCAACGTGCCGGGAGAACGGGAGTATCGCAATCGCGGCGTGGCGTATTGTCCCCACTGCGACGGCCCGCTGTTCAAGAACAAGCACGTTGCCGTGATCGGTGGCGGCAACTCGGGCGTCGAAGCGGCGATCGACCTTGCCGGCATCGTCAGCCACGTGACCCTGATCGAGTACGACTCCCAGCTACGGGCGGATGCGGTGCTCACGCGCAAGCTGCACAGCCTGCCGAACGTCACGGTCATCACGAGTGCGCAGACCACCGAAGTTCTCGGCGACGGCCAGAAGGTCAACGCCCTGGTCTACAAGGACCGGGTCTCCGGTACGCTGCACAACGTCGAGCTCGCGGGCGTGTTCGTGCAGATCGGCCTCGTGCCGAACACCGATTGGCTCAAAGGTTCGGTCCGCTTGAGCCCACGGGGCGAGGTCGAGGTCGATTCCCGGGGTCAGACCTCGGTGCCGGGCGTGTTCGCCGCAGGCGATTGCACGACCGTGCCCTACAAGCAGATCGTCATCGCGGTAGGCGAGGGCGCGAAGGCCTCGCTGAGCGCCTTCGATTATCTGATCCGCTCGCCCTTGTCGGCCGCCGCCTGAGCGACCCGCGGGGTCTGGAATTTCGGCTGGAGGCCACCGCGCCCGGATCCCGGGCGCGTGCCGCCCGTTTCCGGACGGCGCACAACGAGGTCCTGACACCGACCTTCATGCCGGTGGGCACCCATGCAGCCGTGCGCTCGCAGCGACGCGAGGACTTGCTCGAGAGCGGCGCACAGGTTTTGCTCGCGAACACCTATCACCTGCTGCTGCGTCCGGGTCGCGAGATCTTCGAGAAATTCGGCGGCATTCACGGCTTCATGAATTGGCCGCGTTCGGTGCTCACGGATTCGGGAGGATTCCAGATTTTCTCGCTGCCGGGCAGCCGGACGATGCGCGAGGAGGGCGCGGAATTCCGCAGCTACGTCGACAATCAGACCGTGCACTTGAGTCCGGAGCTCAGCATCGCCACGCAAAAGTCGATCGGCGCGGACATCATGATGGTCCTCGACCAGTGCGTGCCGTCCACGGTCGAGCACTCGGTTGCAAAAGACGCGATGGAGCTCACGCACCGCTGGGCAAAGCGCTGCCTCGCGGCGCGCGGTGACTCGTCGCAAGCCCTGTTCGGCATCGTCCAGGGTGCGAGCTATGCGGATCTGCGCGTTGAAAGTGCGCGGGTGATCACCGACCTACCGTTCGACGGGTTCGCGATCGGCGGACTCGCGGTCGGCGAGACCTCGGCGGAGCGCGAGGACTGTACCGCGATCGTCACCGACTCCTTGCCTGCCGATCGGCCGCGGTATTTGATGGGCGTCGGTACGACGCGGGATCTGCTCGAGGCGGTGCATCGCGGCGTCGACATGTTCGATTGCATCTTGCCGACCGCGCTCGCCAAGCAGGGTTTGGCGTTCACGAGCCTCGGCCGGCGGGATCTGCGCCGGGCGGCCTATCGCGGCGTCGATGCGCCGCTCGATCCGGCATGCGTCTGTTACACCTGCAAGACCTACTCGATCGCCTATCTCTGGCACTTGCAGCGCGTGCGCGAAACCCAGGGCTGGCAATTGCTTGGTCTGCACAATATCCACTTCTATCAAGACTTGATGCGCCGGATGCGTGCGCACATTCTTGCCGGAACTTGGGCGGAATTCTATCGCGCCCAGCGCGACGTGCTCGATGCACGCGACAGTTATGGACCCCCCGTGACCCATGTCACCAAAGCCCAGCGGCGAAAACTCGCCGAGCGGCGCGGTCGCTACGAGGTGGTCGCGCGGGCGGGCATCGGTCATATTCGCGACACTCGCTCGGGCGAGATCATGCATCCGGTCGACGATCCTGCCGAAGAGGCGCGCTCGCTCTATGTCGGGCCGGCGCGGGTGGTGGAGCGGACGCGCTCCGACGATCCCGCTCCCTTGATCATCTGGGACGTGGGGCTCGGGGCAGCCGCGAACGCCATGGCGACGATTGCCGCAGTCGAAGCATTGGCCACCACCGAGACGGCGGCGAGCGGGCGGGCGACGTCGGACGCGCGTCCGCCGCGTCCCTTGTTGCTGATCAGCTTCGAGAACGATCTCGATTCGCTGTTGCTCGCCTTGCGTCAGATCCACTTGTTCCCGTATCTGCGCCATGCCGCTCCGCACGGAATCGCCAAGGAGCATCGGTGGTTTGGCAAGAAAGCGGCCATCGAGTGGCGCTTGATGCTCGGCGATTTCGGCGCATTGAAGTTCACGGCGCCGCCCCCGGAGATCATTTACTTCGATCCCTTTTCCTACAAGACCGACAGCGCTCTGTGGTCGCTGGCGGCATTTCGGGAGCTCGCGCAGTTGTGCGCGGCGTCGGCCACGGAGTTGTTCACCTATACGTATTCCACGAGCGTGCGGGCCGCCATGCTCGCGGCGGGGTTCTACGTCGCGAAGGGCGCCGCCGCGGGACCCAAGGCGGAGACGACGATCGCGCTCTCGCCGCGCGCCGCGGCCGTCGCGCACGGGCGCGAGTTGCTGGGCGGGGAGTGGCTGAGCAAATGGCGACGCAGCGATGCGCGCGTGCCGTTCGGCGCTGACCCCGAGGATCTTTCCTGGCAGGAAGCGGTCAGCGGCCACCCGCAGTTCCGCGCTTGAACGAAGTCGAAGAGCCTGCTGCCCCCTACCTGCTCTTGATAAATCTGAGTCCCTGCACAATTGGGGCCTGGCGCCGGAGCTTTGCTCGTCGTGAGACGCCTTTCGCGTGACCGGGGTAACCGCAACTCGACGGTCATGCGTAAGGGCCACCAATGCCGTCGATTCCGTATAACGTTTCCGCTACATCGTACTGGTAGAAGATTGCAGCGGCTCCAATGAACCAGCATAGCGCTGCGGCCGCGGGCCACCAACGCGCGACGCTGCGCCTACCAAGCAGCAACGCGCCGGCACACGCGGGAGCGAGGCCAAGCGTCAGGAACGCATGCAACGGAAAGAAGGCAGCGCCGATGAGCGCGCGCGTCCCCAGAACCCCGCGGATCGACACCACGAGAAGCTCCACGGCACACAGCAAAACCGTGGTCACCGAGGATGTGAATAGCCATGCGGCGATGGCTTTCTGTGGGCGGACAAGCTTGACCAATGCATGGCAAAATACTGGTGCCGCGACGACACCTCCCATCAGATACAACGCGATGCCCAAGGTTTCCATAATCAGTATTGGCTCTAATGTTCGTCGAAATGCCCTGACCCCAAGGGGACGGCCGCGACCGGCAGCTTTCGGGAACTGAATCTATTTCCAGGCACGCGAGAGAAGTTCGTCCAACGCCGCGACGATCAAGCCACTCTCATCGCTCAAAGATCCCACAATTTCGCCGAGCTGATCCACGGACACCGAAACTATCTCCAGGGGATGCAGTACAACCGAGGTACCACGGATCTTGAAGGTCGGATTGAATGCTGCATAATCAATCTTTCCAATCGCTGCGGATCGTACCAAGGGAACGACCACACGGCGCCGATAGGAATCGAACTGCGCAGACTGGACCACGACGACAAACGGAATAGTGTCCCGATGCCGGCCGGAATTACGGTGGACATCAAACTGCGGCATTAAAGCGTCGTGTATTCGTCCGCGATGGAGCCGGACTCAGCATTGAACTTGTTCCATGAAGCAACCGCCGCTTCGACGGTCTTCGACCTTTGCAACCGTTCCCTCTGCTCTCGGTTCACGTACTCCGTGAGCAACAATTCCACCACGCCGGAGAGATTGTCGGTCAAAGATTTGGCTTGGCTTACCAAGTCTTCACTGAGAGTCAAATTGACCGGGCGCTTTTTCGACCCTGACTCGAGATTGGCTTTCATTGGCGGACCCTCCAGAAAATGACTATATGCGCATAATATGCGCATGTATATCCGGTAGTCAATCTCGTGCTCGTCGGTACAAAACACATTCGCCAAAACGTGTTCCCGAAACACCGATGGCCTTGAAGCCACCAGCGTCAAATCGACCCTTGGACGGTCGCGACCGGCAGCAATGCCGAAGGAAAATTCGAGTCGTCCACGATCGTGAGAACCGGAGCGCCGGAGCCATCAGCGCCTCAAGCGCTGCGAAGATTCGAGGGGATATGCGATTCCACATACGATATTACGGCAGCGCTATCCGCAAATTCCTCCAGTGAAACGACCACCCGCCTATTGGCGCCGACCAACGTCAAAGACAGAGGCGCTCTCGTTACCTGAGTAACTTCGTGCCACGACAAGTGCACGCGACCACGCAACGTCAACTGCGAGACGCCCACCTCGGTAACACGCGTGGATACGCTGCGGATTTTCAGTAACATCAAAACACAGGCACCGCAGACCGAAACAATACCCATGCCGTTGCCGAGCGCGCCCAACCAAATACCAGCGGCGACCACAAGGGAGCCTAAAATTAGCGTTTCGAAGGCAAGAGCGTAGATGAGCTTCGGTGGGTCGGGCGGTGTCACGAGTTGCTCCTTTACACGAACGATGATCGTTCCATCCTCTAGCACCGTGAAGTGCCGAATCTACGAGGGCGCTCGGCAGGCCTTTCGGGAGCCGTGAGCGTGCTCGTAGAACTCAAGATGCCGATCGTCGGGCATCGTCACGACCGGCGGGCAAGTGGAAGTCCTTGGCGATCTCGCGCGCCGTCATCTTTGCCGACATCATGACCGACGGGGTTCCCCCGCCCGGCTGGGTTCCCTGCCCCACGAGGTAGAGTCCCGCGACGTCTTCGCTGCGGTTGTGTGGACGAAAGAACGCGGTCTGGGTCAGGCGCGGCTCGACTCCAAAACCGTTGCCTGCATAGGAGCCCAGGGTTTGCTCGAAGTAGTCCGGCGTGACGAAGCTTTGGTAAACGATGCGCTGGCGTAGGTCGGGGATATAGCCGCGCTCGTCGAGGAAAGTGAGCACCTTGTCGGCGAAGCCGCCGCCGACGGCATCCCAGTCGATGTCTCCGAGCGTATTGGGCACGGGCACCAAGGTGTAGGCCGCGTGGTGCCCGGCTGGTGCGAGACTCGGGTCGGTCATCGTCGGAATATGCAGATATTGCGAGAAGTCTTTGGCTAGTACCTTGCGCTCGAAGATATCGGTGAGCAGCTCCTCGTAGCGGGGCCCGAGGATGATATTGTGATGCCGCAGCTCCGGATCGCCGTCACGCATCTGGTAGCCGAAATAAATGACCATCAGCGACATGCTCTGCTTACGGAATTTGATCACGGCGTCGCGGTTGACGCGCCGGTGTGCCTTGTCGACCAATCGTAAGTAGGTATTCGCATAGTCGGCGTTCGAGACGACGACATCGGCAGCGAGGGATTCCCCGGAGGCGAGCGTGACACCCGTGGCGGTGCGCTTGCGGCCCGACTGGCCGACATCGATGCGGGCGACTTCGGCGTTCAAGCGAACGGCGCCACCGAGCTCCTCGAACTTGCGTATCAAGGCGCCGACCAAGGCGCCCGTGCCGCCCATCGCAAAGTGAACCCCCCAGGTCTTCTCAACGAAATGTATCATCGCGTAGATCGCGGGGACTTTCAGCGGATTGCCGCCCACCAACAGCGGCTCGAAGCTGAACACCTGGCGCATCTTGTCGCTCTTGAAGTATCGCTTGACCATGCTGAATAGGGGTCGAAGTGCGCCCAACTTCAATAAATCGGGAACGACCCGGATCATCGAACCGATGGTCCCGAAATAGGTGTAGCCGAGCTCCAGAAAGCCGCGTTGAAAGATCGCGAGCGCCGCCGCATGGAAGCGTTCGTAGCCGTCGAGATCCTCGGGCGCGAGCCGCGCGATCTGCGCACGCACGTTCACGGGATCGGCGTCATAGTCGAAATAGCTGCCGTCATCGAAATAGATCCGATAGAAAGGCAGCACGGGCACGATCTCGACATAGCGGCTCGTGTGCGGGCCACCGCTGCGTCCGTTCGTGACGCGGGCTCCCGCGAGGACTTCAGCCGGGAAATCGGGCGCATCGAGCATGGGAGCGGCGCGCTCGAGGGCGAATAATTCTTCGATGAAATGTGGCACGGTCAGCACCGTGGGGCCCATGTCGAAGATGAACCCTTGGGCACGTCGTACGTAGGCTCGTCCGCCGACGTCGGTCAGCTTTTCGAGGATCGTAGTGTCGAAGCCGAGGCTTTGCAGGCGTATCGCGCAGGCGATGCCACCGATCCCGGATCCGATCACGATCGCTGTGCGTGCCATCCCTAATTCTCCCAGATCGCCCGGTGTCGACCACGGCGGTTCCCGGACGGCGGCGGAGTGTAACCCGGGCTCATTGGTCTTGCACTCAGGGCTTGACTTTCGCACGTGATAGAGCCGGAATTTCTGTCGAGAGAGAAATTCCGGGCAGAGCAAATCAGCTCCCTCTCTAGCTGCCGCGGTCGGTGGCGCTAGCCGCCCGCCCTGCGGATGAGGCGCACATGGCAGCTGAGCGCGTCGGCTCAAAAGCTCCAAGAGACTGCGATTGAGGCCAAATCCGGGCTGCCGAAGCTCGCGCTGATTCGCTCGTATTCCACCCGGACCTGAATCGAGCCAAACTGCGTTTGCACCCCGGCACCATAGGCGAGGTCCGTGGTCGATTCGGTCTGGCGCCCCGTCGAAGGAATGATGCAGTCGGTAATCGCCGGGCAAGACGACGGTAGATAGGATTCACGTATGTCCGACCGGAGCCGCGCGACACCGAGTTTTGCGAAAAGGCTCACAGACGGAATCGGCAGCGGCAGATACCCGACCCCATAGAGCACCGGAGCGCTCTCTTTCAAACTGTCGCTGAAGTACCCGAAGATGGGCCCTCCCGTCAGCGACGGACTCGATGAGCCGAAGTCGATGAACGCCAATTCGAGTCCGAACGCCGACACGGGATGTATACCCACGAACGCTTTCCATGCACCGAAATGATTGGAACTCACCGGAGCGAGATAGGCCGATGCCTGGGCCGCCGTCAGCCGCGATTCCCCCACTGCAGCGCCTAGGTAAGGTCCGAGCGTATCGTCAGCGTGAGACAGCGTCGCTGCGAAGAGCGTGCCGAGAGCGAGGAGCGGACACCAACCCGTTTTGTTCGGCATCGATCCACCATCCGTGTTGCGCTGATCCTGCGTCGGATGATTTCAGAACGGAGAATTCCTCGCTATGGTGGACTTGTAGCCGCATGTAGCGAAGTTGTAGCGGCGCCGGGTTCGCGACCTTCGCGCTGCAGGCGCGGCAGTTCCAAGGTCTCGATCGTGCGCTCCCCTATCCGCATTGCGTCGAGCGACCATTATCAGGTCTCCGGGGATGACCGTAGCAACAGGACGACGGAAAGGCCGCGGCCATCCAATCCGGGACCCAATTGAATTGAACTGCCGAGAGCCTCCGCCAGGCGCCGCACGATGGCGAGTCCCAAGCCGCTTCCCTGGGCATCGGCCCCGGGTATGCGGAAAAATCGCTCAAACACGGCGTTGTGTAACTCCGGCGCAATTCCGGGGCCACTATCCTTGATGTTGAGCTCGACGTGGTGCCCGGAGTTCTGCAGCGTCACCGTCACCGAGCCCCCTTGGGGGGTGTAGCGTATGGCGTTGTCGACGAGATTCTCCACGATCGAGTCGAATGCGAGCACGTTGGCCTCGACTGCTGCGGTGTCCGGCGCATCCAGGGACAACGTGATCCCCTTGCGACGTGCCGCTGGCACGAGCGCAGCGAGCCGCTGCCGCAGCAACTCCGCCGCATCGATCGTTTCGAGTTTCGAAAACACGGGTGACGCGTCGATGCGTGCAGTCATCAGCAACTGGGACAGTAAATGGGATACACGCGCAGCGCCTTGATCGAGTCGAATTGCGGCCGCACGACGTGTCTCCTCATCGGTGGCGGCACTGACTTGGTGCGCCGAGGCGGTGAGGGCGGCAATCGGAGTACGCAACTCGTGCGCGGCATCGGCAAGAAACCCGCGTTCCGCATCGAGCCGGCGAGCCTCGCGTGCAAGCAGTTCATTGAACGCTGCGATCAGCGGGACGGTTTCCGCGTAACCGAGTTGGTCATCGATGGGATTGAGATCTCCGAGGCGCCGCTGTGAGACGGAGGCCGCCATTTCCTTGATCGGTCGAATGCCGCGCTTGGCCGCCCAACCTAGCGCGCCTATACATGCGGCAAATATCAAGATCTGGGAGACGCCAATGATTCGCAGCATCGGCCACACGGATGACCATCGCGTAGCATCGCTTTCCGCCACCATCACCGAGATCGTGCCATCGAGGCTTTTCGTCAAGATGGTTCGAAAATGCTCGCCATCCCGAACGACTTCGCCAAAACCGGCAGTCGCTGCGGAATGCCGAGCTTCATGCCGCTGGAATTCGCGAGCTTGTGCTCTTCCATTCCGCTGCTAGTTTCATAGACGACTACTATGGAGAACTGCCGTTTGCGATGATTGCCGACCCACGACGCGAGATTTACTCGCGGTATCGGATTGAGAAGTCGCCGTGGGCGATCTTTAGTCCCAGAGCTTGGCCGGATCTCGTCAAAGGCTATCGGCTCAAGAGGGCGGGTGAAATCGACAGCACGACGTTCGGGCTGCCCGCTGACTTTCTCATCGATCACACCGGTCGAATCGTGCGCTGCGCCTACGGTGCACATTCGAGCGATCAGTGGTCGGTCGATTATTTGATCACTCTGACGCGGGGCGAGCGATCATCGGAACAGGATCATGCGCAGTCCTGGCGGCAACCAAGCAGTGAGGGGTGACAGTCACAGCAACACGTCCGCCATCTTTCAGTGCATGAAGGGGAAAAAGTCCAGTGCACTTTGCTCTCCCGGACACGCTTGGTACTCTGATCGTTATGAGCACAATCGGCGCGGCCATCACCCTCATATTCACCGCCTATGTCGGCTCTACGTCGCGCGAGGCGAGCGGATGATTTGGCTGTTGTGGCTCGTGTTCGGCCTGATCGTGGCGTCGTTTTGCTGGGCATTGCGCGTCGGCTACCGATCGCGGCAAGAAGTGGGACCCAAGAAATGGATTGCCGGTCTCGTATTGCTCCTCCCACATTTGATCCTGGTCGTGTGCATCACCGTATGCATCGTGCTGACGCTGTCGTGTGGCGCGGCATCGCCGGGCTCGCCTTGTTTCAACGCGCAGTTTCTCTACAGTACGTTGGTGATGTTCATCCTGCCGATTCCCGCCTTGATCGGAACTTCCGTGGCCTTGAGGTTGTTCAAGCGCCATCGATGAGCCCCCCGCGCAAGTGCATTGCCATGATCCGAGATATCGACGATCCTGCTCGCTCGGCGCGACGAAACGCATTGCACCCACGTCGCGAGTTGCGGCCTTGCTCGATCGGCTCATCGGAGGATTCCGTGTTCGAACGCATCTATTCAAAATCCGCGGCGGTGCTCGTCATGACGTTCGTCGCGAGTGGCGGGGCGGGCGCCGCGATTGCGGACGTTGCGCCGGTGATTCCAGCGCGATCGATGGGCGAACTCGTGAGTACGCTGACGCTGCATCTGGGTAAGACCGCCGACTGGGTCGCCATCGCGCCCGACGCGGTCTGGGTCGGCAGCACCGGTCCTTACGCGGTCCACAAGATCGATCCAAGCACGAACGCGCGAGTCGCGACGGTGAAGCTGCCCGGCGAACCTTGCGCGGGATTGGCGATTGGCTTCGGTCGTCTTTGGGTCCCGCTATGCGGCCGAACGAAGCGGCTGGCCGAGGTGGATCTCGAATCGAACCGGCTTTTGAATGTCTTCAAGATCGGCCCTGCCGCCGCCGAAGGGGGGATCGCCGCGAGTCCTGACAGCATTTGGCTCGTCGTCGACAAGGCCGGTTCACTTGCACGCATAGATCCGGCCACCGGCGCGGTCCGTCAGACGATCCGGATACCGTCCGGCTCGTTCAATCCGTTCTACAGTAATGGCGAGGTCTGGGTGACGCGCGCCGATGGGTCGCAGATCACGGCCGTCGACGCAACGACGGGCGTGATCGCAGCGACCGCACAAACCGGCCCGGGCCCGCGATTCTTGACGGCCGGTGCCGGCGCTGTCTGGACGCTCAATCAAGGCGACGGCACGTTGACCCGCGTCGACGTCCAATCCAAATCGTCCACACAGACCATCGCCTTAGGCCTACCGGGGCACGGCGGCGACATCAGCTTCGGCGGCGGCATGGTCTGGACGACGGTTTGGAAGGTCCCGCTGTCCGTCATCGACGGGGTTTCCGGGAAGCTACTGTGCCAGTGGACGGGACCCGGCGGGGATTCCTTGGGGATCGGTCACGGCGCGATCTGGCTGACCGACTACCGCGCAGGCACTATTTCGAGATTCGCCTTGGACGACACCTTGGCGCGATGCCAGGGTATGCGAGCAGACTAGGCTGCGGACCTTTGCCGCTCCCCTTTGATCATCGCGATCACCGGCCGCAGCGGGAAAGCGAATTGCTGCGCGATCGTCAAGCGCTTGCGTTCCTCTTGGCCGACGACCGCTGCTTCGCCGGGGCGAAACGTACCGAAGATGCGATCGATCAGGATCATTGCGTTGGCATAATTACAGCGGGTCTCCGCGAAGCCCACCGTGTGGTGCAGGCTGTGCGGCTCGACCGTCGTGAAGAAGAACGCATACCAACGCGGCGTGTAAAAGCGCACATTGGCGTGAGCGAAGGCGGAGATCGCGGTGGTCAGATTGTACGCGCAGAAAACGGCCGTCAGGGGCAAGTCAAAGAGCGCGATCACGCTCAGCGACACCAGGAACAATTCGAGCGGATTGCCCACCAATCCCTTAGCCGCATTCAACTGGGTGATATGGTGATGCGGCGCGTGGGTCCACCACAGAAATGAGTTGTGCATCAGCCTATGCATCCAGTATTGGCCGAACTCCATCACGAACAATGCCAGGAAAACCTGGGCGACGAAGGGCAGATGCATTGCCCAGGTGGTGGTGATGCCGAGCGCCTGTTTCGCCGAACCCAGGGGGTCCTCAGCGAACGTGGTTTCCAGCTTCGAGATCGCCGCGAAGTATAGAGTCACGTAGAACAGGTCGGTCAGAAACTCCCGGAGATTGAGCCGCCAGCCGGTGTGCCGCTCGTTGACGAACTCCAGGCCTTGCACCATGACCAGCGTGCCGATGCTGATCGCGGTGATCACCCAGGTCTCGTCCAGCATCGAGGCGGGGATGAAGGCCCAAAACAGCACGATCAGCGTGAGTGTGGCCGGCTGAAACAGGGTGAACACGATTCTCTTCACGGTATTCATGAGGGCGTCCCCGCGGCTTAGATTTTCAGCATATCAGGCCGCCGCCGCCGTTGTCAGCCCTCCGCTAGGCGGCGGCGAGCTGGTTCGAGGCGGATTCGATCACCTGAACCAGTCGATCGAGCATTTCCTTGCGCGGCAGGCCCGGCAGAATGGGCGGCAGGATCTCGACGACGATCCGGCCTCGGGGCCGCAGGAACGTGCGCCGCGGCCACAGGAGCCCGGAGTTCAAGGCAACCGGGACGCAGGCGACCTCGAGTTGCTCGTACAGGTAGCTAATCCCGGTCTTGTATTTCGGCGCCTGCCCGACCATCGTGCGGGTGCCTTCGGGGAAGATCACGACCTGCTTCGACTCCTTGAGCGCGATGCGGGTACCCGCGACCATGTCGTCTAGCGCGAACTTGCCCGTGCCGCGCTTGACCGGCACGCAGCCGAGGCGCAGCAAGGACCAGCCAAAGAACGGGATCCAGCGCAACTCGCTCTTGAATACGTACACGGGCCGCTCGAAGATCGCGAACAGCGCGCAAGTATCCCAGACCGATTGGTGTTTCATCGCGAGTACGCAGCCGCCCGCGGGCAGATGCTCCCGGCCGCGAATTTCATAGCTCACGCCGCAGACGCCGGCATAGATCGCGAGCCAAGTGCGGGACCAAGCCCTGGCGAAGCCCGGCAGGCTCGCCGGCAGCACGACCGAGAGCAGCGCGGCGAGCGGCGCGGAGACGGCGAACAAGCCGTAAAACAGCACGGTAAAGATGACCGATCGAAGCGCTAGCACGGGTGCCTCCAGATGTCGTTCCTCGCCGGCTAAACCCGCTGAGCGCCGATCAAGCTCGCGATCGCGACGAAGTGACAGCCGACACCGCCCAACACGAAAAAATGCCAAACGACGTGCGCATAGGGCTGCCGCTTCCACAGATAAAAAGGCACGCCGCCGGTATAACAAAGACCGCCTGCGGCGACCCAGGCAAACTGCGCGCCGCTGAGGTTGTTCCATAATTGTTTCACGGCGACGACGCCGATCCAGCCGATCACGACATAGAGCAGGGTGGAGAGCATCGGAATGCGCAGCAATCCGCCCGACATCTTGGTGACGACGCCGAACACCGCCAGCGCCCAGACGATGCCGAACAAGGACCAACCCAGGGACCCGCGCACGACGCCGATCGTGAACGGCGTGTAGGTACCGGCGATCAGCACATAGATGGCGGAGTGATCGAGGCGGCGCAGTATCGACTTGGTATCCGGGCGCCGTGCCGCGTGGTAGAGCGTCGACGTAGCGAACATCATCAAAGCGCCGACACCGAAGGATATTGCGCCGACCACGCGCCAGGCGCCGCCTTGGTCGACGGCGCGCAGCACCAGCCACGGAATGCCGATCAGCATGGCCGCGGCGCCGAGCGCAGCCGTCACGGAATGTGCAATCTCTTCGCCCGGAGAATAAGTGTGTGTATGCGCCATGCTGACGAGATTACCCGTCAGGTCGCGGCTTGGCGAATTCCGCAGTGAGCCAACGCCAAAACGCGGACAGGGGACGGGCCGACTCGTCCCGCGCCGCCCGACGAGCCGGCTCAGCCGCGGTATCAGCCAACGCACCACGAACGTCGCGACCGTGCCGATGCGCGATTCCCTGCTGCGACGCGAAAATCAGTATGGCGTCCGGATCCTTCGACTAGGATGCGAGGCACCAGCCAGCATCGGGAGGAGGCAAACGACGATGGGCGAACACGAACGAGTCAGTGTCGGGCGAGGAAGCGACGCGGCCGCAAGCGACGCGCGGGCAAGCGATCAGCACGCACTGGTCGGCAAGCAATTCGGATCCACCGCCGCGGCGTATCTCGCAAGCAGCGTGCACGCCGCGGGTGCAGATCTCGAGCGGCTGTCGCGGCTCGCGCAGGAGTTGCGACCGGCGCGCGTTCTCGACCTCGGCAGCGGCGCGGGACACGTGAGCTACGCCCTGGCGCGCGGCGGAGCGGTCGAGGTCGTGGCCTACGATCTTGCGCCGGAGATGCTCGCGGTCGTCGCGGCGGAAGCGCGGCAGCGCGGGCATGCGAATATCTTGATCGAGGCCGGGCCCGCCGAGCGCCTGCCGTTCGCCGACGCGAGCTTCGACTGGGTCGTCAGCCGGTACTCGGCGCATCACTGGCTCGATTTACCGCGGGCGCTCGCCGAAGCGGCACGGGTCTGCAAGAGCGATGGCCGATGCATCGTCATCGACGTCGTCGCGCCGGAGTCGGCGTTGTTCGATACGGTTCTGCAGACCATCGAAATCCTGCGCGATCCTTCGCATGTTCGCGATCATCGCGTCTCGGAATGGCGGCGGCTGTTGGCGGAGGCCGGTTTTCTGGTCACGGAGTCGCACGCCTGGAAGCTGCCGATGGGTTTCGCCAGCTGGGTCGGTCGCATGGCGGCGCCCGCGGAACGCGTGGCGGCGCTCACCACGGTATTCGCGGGGCTGCCCGAGGAGGCGCGGCGGTATTTCTCGGTCGCAGCCGATCACTCGTTCTCGATCGACAGCGCCTGGATAGAGTGCGTCAAGCGTGGTTGAGTCGCGGCCGCTACGGTAGCAGTGGCGTCCAAACCGCGATGGCGCTCGGATAGGGAGCGGTGAGTTCGGTCGTGGCCTCGAAGCTCACCGCCCCGCCGTCTCCGAGCACATAGGTGACGACGCTGCCGCCGGTCGCGGGGGTGTTGGCGCTCACCCCGGAGTTGGTCGTCAATACGAACAGCGTGCTCCGCAGGGTCGCTTGCGTAACCACGACACCCGGAATGCCGAACGAGGCGGGACTCGTTGCGGTCAGCGCCCCCGTGTTGCCCACTTGGAATGAAAATAGCGCGCCGCTTTCGGTGTCGACACCCATCGCGTTCGTGAGCACATGGGCATAGTCATTGGCGGCGTAAGAATAGAAGATCATGCCGGCGCCGCGATCGTGGCTACCCGTCGTGACGACCTTGCCGGTATCGGTCAGCGCACCACCGGCACCCACGCTGAACGCCCGGATCGAGCCCAGGCACTGCGTGCCGTCGCAATTGCTGAGGACATAGGCAAGCGGGTAGGAGTCGTCGAGGGCGAGGACCGAGGGGTTCGTGCCCGCGGCCACCGATTCGAAGTTCGTCGCCGTCAGCGTGCCGTCATCGGCCTCCGTGTATTGGGACACGCTGCCGACAGCGCCCGGAGCCCCCGAGTTCAGCACGTACAAGCCCGCTGCGCCCGCGGCAATCGATACCGGTGCGACACCGGTGGTCACCGTCGCCGGCGACAGGGGTGTCAATGAGCCACCGACGCCGCTGAATTGCGCGAGGTTATCGTCCGCCGTGTTGGCGACGTAGAGATAATTCCCGGTTGGATCGACGGTGGCCGCGCCTCCCGTGACGCCGCGGGTCTGTACGCCGGGGTTCGTCACGGTGGCGGGCGACAAGGTCTTCAGCGTGCCGTCGGAGGCTATCGAATATTGGGAAATGCTGCCGTCACCGGCGTTGACCACGTACACCGAGCCGCTTTGGATCACGACGACGGCGGATGGGTTGACTCCGGCGGCGATCGAGGGCTCTGCCAGCGGCGACAGCGATCCGTCGAGACCGATCGCGTATTCGTAGACCGCGCCCGCGCTGCCCGGCGTCGGGCCCGCCGAGGCCACGTACGCGTAACCGATCGCGTGATTTTGATCGTCGTTCTGATTGTTGGTCGGCTTGATCGGCCCGCCGCCATCACCCGAGCCACAGCCGCTCGCTGCGAGGATCGCGCCAAACGGCAATACGTTCCATCGAACCCACCGGCGAACATCCAAGGACTTGCGCATGCGATGCCTCCCTCGACCCGTGACTACGTTAAGCGAGGTCCCGCGATTTAGTTGTGCTGATTTGTAATTGATGGTACGGCCCGAGGAGCCACCCCGAGCGGCGGATCAAGCGCGCGGACGATCAATGCAGAGCGGTCGTCACCGCCGCGAAGAAGGCGTCGTCATCGAGCGTGACGTGCGCTTCGTCGTCGGGTTTGGAGCGCGCGCTCAAGACGACGATGACCAAACGTTCGCGTGGATTGATGTACAGAAATTGCCCGAAGATGCCCTCCGCCTCGAAGGCGCCGGTCTGCAAGGAATTCGTCTGCGGCGGGATCCACCACATGTAGCCATAGTCGACGGTCTTGTCGCCGATGACGTGCGCGACGCCGGCCGCGTCGAACCAGCCGTCGGGCACGATCGCCCGCCCCTCGAGTCGACCCGAGTCGGCGACGATCAGGCCAAAGCGACCATAGTCGCGCAGCGTCGCCGCCAAACCGCTGCCCGCCCACCCAAGGCCCCCCGGACCGTCGAGCCACCAGGTGGCATCGTGTTCCATGCCCGCGCGCGACCAGATTTTTTCGCTCAGATAATCGGCCAAGGGACGGTGGGTCGCGCCCGCGATCACCGCGCCGAGCACGTAGGTCTCACCGGTGTTGTAGTGCCAGGTCGATCCGGCCGGAGCGGCGCGCGGCAGACCGCTCATGTAGCGCAGGATCGCCGCGGGGTCGCGGGCGATTTGTAGCTTGAGGACCTGGCGGCGGTCCGACAGCGGGTCGATGTAGGCTTCGTTCCAGCGCACGCCGGAACTCATCGTCAGTAGCTGGCGTATGGTGACGGCATCGTAGACACCACCGCGCAGCGCCGGCACATACCGACCGACCGTATCGTCCAGGCTGGAAATGAAACCATCCGCGAGCGCGGCGCCGACGAGCGTCGAGGCGACCGATTTGGCCATCGAGAAAGACGCCCAACGAGTGTCGGGTCCCGCGCCGAGTTCATAGTCCTCGAAGGCGATCGCGCCGTCCTTGATGACCAGGATCCCGGCCACCCGATTGGTGGCGAGGTAGTCGTACAAATCGACCCGTCGACCGTGATCCTCATAGCGAATGGTGGGAAACGCTCCAGCACGCCGCGGCAGCGGCCTCACGGTGCCGGCACGGCGCACGACGCGCACCGGCAACAAGTCCTCCGTGTGCGATAGCGTCCGCACCTCGAGGTCGGGCAGCATCGCGCCGTCGTAGAGTTGCTGCAAGTCGGCGACGTCGGCGGCACGCGAGCCGCTGATCTGCAGCAACGCGAGCAGCAGCGGCCATGCGCGGCGGACTTTGGCTCTCACGCGAGCGTCGGGTAGTCCGTGTAGCCGGTCGCTCCGCCACCGTAGAGCGTGGCCGGATTCATCGGCGCGAGAGGCGCATCGAGGCGCAGTCGTTCGACGAGGTCCGGATTGCTGATGAACGGCCGGCCGAAGGCGACGAGGTCCGCGCGGCCCTGGGCGACGGCGTCGATCGCCATGCTGCGGGTGTAGGAGTTGTTGACGATCCAGGCGCCCTGCGGATTGCCCTCTTTGAAGCGGCGGCGCAAGGCTTCGTAGTCGAAGGGCACGTTGTCGCGCGGGCCGCCGGTCGCGCCTTCGACGACGTGCACGAATGCCAACTGCAAGGGCGCGAGGCGGTCGATGAAATATTCGAACAAGCCGCGAGCGTCGCTGTCCTGCCCAGCGTCGTTCGCGGGTGTCACCGGGGATATACGGATTCCGGTCCGATCGGCGCCGATTTCAGCGACCACCGCGGCGACGACTTCGAGCGGCAAGCGGACGCGATTCTCGCGCGTGCCGCCGTACGCGTCGGTACGGTCGTTGATGCTGTCACGGAGAAATTGTTCCAGCAAATAGCCATTGGCTGCATGGATCTCGACGCCGTCGAATCCGGCGTCGAGCGCGAGCCGCGCGGCGTGGCGGTACTCGGCGACGATGCCGGGGAGTTCCTCGAGGGTCAAGGCGCGCGGCGCCGAGACTTCTTCGAAGCCCTGAGCGGTGTAGGTCTTGGTGTTGGCGGCCCGCGCCGTGCTCGAGACGGGCGCGCCGCCGTTGGGCTGCAAGGACACATGCGAGATCCGACCGACATGCCAGAGTTGACAGACGATCTTGCCGCCCCGCGCGTGTACGGCGTCGGTCACGCCGCGCCACCCGGCGACCTGGGCCGCATTGAAAATGCCCGGGGTATCGAGATAGCCCTGACCCACGGCGGAGACTTGTGTCGCCTCGGAGACGATCAGTCCGGCGGCGGCGCGTTGCGCGTAGTAGGTCGCCGCGAGCGCCGAGGGGACCTGGCCGGCATCGGCCCGGTTACGGGTCAAGGGCGCCATGACGATGCGGTTGGACGCGCTGATGGCGCCGATACGGACGGGGTCAAACAAGCTGGGCATGCACAAATCCTTCCTGCAAAAAAACGACAGCCCCCAGTTATGGGCGCTCGGGGCGAAGCTTCAATGGCATGCGCCGCAATTCTCGAGGTCGGGCCGCGCCGCGGGCCGCTGCTCGGACGGCAGCAACGCGGCGATCGCCGCCGCGGCGGCCGCTGCACCCTGTTCGTGCAATAGCTGCTCGCGTACTCGTCGCGCCTGGCTGGCAATGCCCGGTGTCTCGAGCACGCGCCGCAGTTCGCGCGCGACGCGTGCGGCGGCGTATTGCGTCGGCGCGAGGCGGCGCGCGACGCCGAGTCGCACGGCGCGGGCGGCATTGTCCAATTGATCGGCAAAGAACGGCACGGCCAGTTGCGGTCGACCGGAACGCAAGGCTTGGGCGAGCGTGCCGATGCCGACTTGATGCACGATCGCGGCGGCCCGCGGAAACAGCAGCGAGTGGGGGGCATAGGCCTCGATGCATAGATCCGGGCCCGCGCGCAGTCCCAGCGTCGCCGGATTTTGCGCGGCCGGCCCGACCAGGAGCACGGCACGCATCCCGAGCTGCCGCGCTGCCGCAACGCTTTCGCGGAAAAAGCTGCCGGGGCTGTTGACGATCAGGCTGCCCAGGGTGAAGACCAGCGGTGCCGGCCCCGCGTTCAAGAACTCGGCGAGCGTCGCGCTCAAGCGCGCCTCGCGGCCATCTTCGCTGTCGAAGCCGGCGAAGCCGACGATGCTCGTGCGCACGGGGTAATCGGGCTGAACGCCGCCGAGCGCGCGCGAGTACAAGCCGAGCGCGCCCAAGCTCGAGAATTGGCCTTCGAACAGCGGGTGGCGGGGATCTTCGCCCAAGCCGAGTTCGGCCCGCAAGCGCACGAGCGGTGCGAACAGCCCGCGGGTCGCGGACTTGCCGAGCGAGAGCACGCCGGCCGCGACCTTCGGTCCCAGCAGACTCAGCAAGGGCCGCAGGAACTCGGCCCGCGGGATCACCGGCGGATCGTAGGCGGACATGAACATCATCGGTTGCAGGACCACGGCGAGCACGGGGATCGCGAGCCGCTCGGCGGCGAGACGCGCGCCGAAGCACAGCGTGCTCGTGACGAACAGTTGCGCACCGGCGCCGGCGGCGAGGAGGTCCTCGTAGGCCGCGCGCGTATACGGCAGCACGGCCTTGCCGAGCAGAAACTCGTGATCGGCGACGCAACGCGCGGCGAGCGCCGGACGGCTCAAGCTCAAGTCCCGCTCGAGATCGCCGAAGCTCGGACGCATCGGGTGAAAGGCGATGCCGGCCGCTTCGACCTTTTCGCGGTATTCCTCGGCGGTGGCGAGCACCGGTCTGAGACCGCGCGCGCGCAGCGCGAGCGCGACGGCCATGAAGGGGTGCAAATCGCCGAGCGAACCCAAGGTGGCGAGGATCACCGTGCGCGAACCCGGCGTTCCCGGCGCCGGCGAACCCGCCGCCAAATCGCCCGCTGCGCTCACGCGCGGCCTGGGTACAATGGCCCATACCGGCAGCTACACAGGATTTCGTTCAGCATGACTTTTTTGAACATCGTGATCCTCGCGATCGTACAGGGCCTCGCGGAGCTTCTACCGGTATCCAGTTCCGCTCACGTCGTGGTCGCCGAGAAACTCTTAGGATTGGATCCGTCCTCGCCGCCCATGACGCTGCTGTTGGTCATGTTGCATACCGGCACGATGTTCGCCGTCATAGTGTACTTCTGGCAAACCTGGCGCCGTACGTATTTCCACAGCTTCGCCGATTTCAAGCGCATCGTCGTCGCGGTGATCGTCGCCACGGCCGTCACCGGCGTCATCGGCCTCGGGGCGATGCAAGTGATCGAGCGCACCGTCTTCGCGGGCGTGCCGCACGCCGAGATCGAGGATTTGTTCGGGCACCTCGAGTTCATTGCGCCGGCGCTCGCGGTCGCGGGCGCGCTGATCCTCGTGGCCGGTTTGCTCGAACGCCGGCACGCCGCCCGCGCGGCGGCGCAGGCGAGTGACCCGACTCTCGCACAAAGCGCGGTGATCGGCGCGGTTCAGGGAATTTGCCTGCCGTTTCGCGGTTTTTCGCGCTCCGGAGCGACGATTTCGACGGGCATGCTCCTGGGCGTGGCCAAGGCGCGCGCCGAAACTTTCAGCTTCGCCCTGGCGGTCGTCTTGACGCCGCCGGTGGTCGCGCGCGAGGCGCTGCGACTCGCGAAGGCGGCGCGCGAAGGTGGCGGCGCGAGCCTCGCCGGCGTCACCGGACTGTCGCTGCTCGGCGCCGTGGTCGCGTTCCTCGCCGGTCTCGTCGCGCTCAAATGGCTCAGTGGCTGGCTCGAGCATGGCCGCTGGTATCTGTTCGGCATTTATTGTCTCGTCGCGGCCGGCGTGGTCTTCTATCTCCACGGCATCGGTTACTGAGCCGCGAGGGCGCGCGCCTCCCAATCGAGCGCCTCGAGCTTCGGCAACATGAGGAGCCAGCCGACGAGCCCGAGCAGGCTCACGACCGCCGCGACCAAGAAGGCGAGCGTGAACTGGCCCGTGGCGTCGATGATGAAGCCGGTGAGACAGGGCGCGACGACGCCGGGCAGATTGCCGACCGAATTTTGGATGCCGACCCAACGGCCCGTCGCCTTGGCGCCGCCGAGGATCTCGGGGATCGTGTATACGCCGCAGCATGCCGCGCCCGTGATCGCCTGGTAAAAGAAGATGCCGGCGAGCGCGAGCGGCTGTGCGCCGTAGGCCATCGCCAGCATGCTGAGCACGGCGCCCGCGTGCGCGACCGCCATGATCGCCTTGTAAGCGAAGTTCGCCGAACCGCCGCGCTGGATGTAGCGATCCACGACCCAGCCGGCGAGCACCGACGAGAGCGCCATGACCGCATACGACGCGCTCGCGAGCGTGGCCATCCCGGCCTCCGAGAAGCCGCGCGCGCGCACGAGATAGACCGGCAGCCAGGACATCATGAAATAGAACACGTAATTGCTGGAGAACAGGCCCAAGGCCGTCCCCCAGAGCGCCTGGCTGCGCAGCAACAGGCGCAGCGGCGGTGCATCCGCCGCCGTGGCCAGCCCCGCGCCTGGCCCCGTGCCGCGCACCGATGCGCGCTCGCGCAAGACGCGCAGCCAGGGCCAAAGCCACAGCAGCGACGCGGCGCCGAACACGAGGAAGGCGCTGCGCCAGCCGAAGCGCACCATCAGCAGTCCGCCGGCGAGCGTGCCGACCGCGGGCCCGAGGGTGTAGGCGAAGCCGACGATGCCGTTCGCCGTCCCCAAGCTCTGCGTCGGCACGGCCGCGGCGAGCAGCTTCGAGACGCTGGGGAAACCGGTGCTCTCGCCGACGCCGAGCAGCAGGCGCAGCGCGATCAAGACCCAAAACGCCGAGGCGAGTCCGAGCAGCATCGTCGCCGTCGCCCAGATCACGAGCCCCGCGGTGAGCACGCGTTCCGCACCATAGCGCTCCGCGATCCAGCCGACCGGCACCTGGATCAAGGAATAGGTCCAGAAGAACGCCGAGCCCAGAAGCCCGAGCTGCGTGTAGCTGAGATGCAGCGCGTTTTGCATCAAGGGCGCGGCCGTGGCGAGCACACCCCGATCGATGTAGTTGATGAACAATACCGTCGCGAGCAGCAGCACGAACGGACTGCGGGCGGCGGACGCGCCGCTCAGCTGGCGTAGTCCGGTTCGCTGCGGTCGAGCAGCCGCTTCAGTGCCTCGAAATGCAGCTCCGGCCGCTCCCGGCCGGCGACCGTCGAGCCGGTGCGGAACTGCTCGACCGTGGCGCGCACCATGGCGTCGGGAATCTTGCGCAGCGGCCGCCCCGTCGACAGCGCGAGGATTTGCGCCTGCGCGGCGCGTTCGAGGAAATAAAGCCGCTCGAAGGCCTCGGGTAGATTCGCCCCGGTCACGAGCACGCCGTGATTACAGAGCATCAACACCGATTTCTCGCCGAGCACGGCCGCCATGCGTTCGCCCTCGGCGTAAGCCAGCGCGAGACCGTTGTAATGGTCGTCGTAGGCGATGTCGTCGTGGAAACCGAGCGCGCTCTGCACGGCCATTTCGAGGCGCGGATTCTCGAGCATCCCGAGGGCCGTGGCATGCGGCATGTGCGTATGCAGCACGCAGCGCGCGTTGGGAGCCAAGCGGTGGACCGGCAGATGGATGTACAAGGCCGTGTCCTCGATCGGACCCGCGCCCGCGACCCGCCGGCCGGTGAAGTCGACCTCCATGAAGTCGCCGGCCTTGATCTCCGACCAGTGCAGGCCGAAGGGGGCGAGGTAGAACCGGTCCCGGTAGCCCGGGACGAGCATCGTCATGTGGTTGTCGATGCCCTCGCTGAGACCGAAGCGCGCCGCCAGCCGATGACAGGCGGCGAGGTCGATGCGGGCGCGACGCTCAGTGTCCGCGGGCCGGACCAGAGACTCAGGCTTTAGGCTGGCGTTCATGCCCGAAGTATAGCCCGCGTTTGCGGCGATTTGCGACGGGATTCCGGTCGCCGGGGGCCGGGTCCGGCTCCAGAAATCCGCTCCGGTGCCGATGTTTATCCAGTAGCAAAGGAAGCGCTTCGATGCCCAGATCCCGTGGGTTCACACTCGTAGAACTCGTGCTCGTGATCGTGATCGCGGGCATCCTTTCGGCCATTGCGGCGCCGCGTTTCTTCCAGAGCACGGTCTACACCCAGCGGGCCTATGCCGACGAACTCGCGGCCGCGCTGCGCATCGCTCAAAAGGTCGCGGTCGCGAGCAACTGTCCCGTGCAGCTCACGCTCAGCGCGAGCGGCTACGCGGTCGCCCAGCAGGCCGCGGCCGGCAACACCTGTAATTCCACGGACACGAGCTGGAGCACGCCCGTGATCGGCCTCAACGGCGCCGCCGTCCAGGACAGCGCACCCGCCGGCGTCGTCGCCAGCCCGACCGGCACCTTCACGTTCACGATCGACCCGAACACCGGTCTCGTCACGCTCAGCCCCGCCACCACGTTCAGCGTCGGCAGCCACTCGATCACGATCGATTCGGTCACCGGCCTGGTCACCGTGAGCTGACGACCATGCAAGCGCAACGCGGCGTCACTTTGATCGAACTCGTCGTCGCCATCACGATCGTGTCGATCGCGGCCGTGGCCGTGCTCGGCGCGCTGTCCTTCATCACCAGCCGCGGCGCCGACACGATGGTCCGCCAGCAGGCCGTCGCGATTGCGGATTCCTACCTCGAGGAGATTTTACTGCAGCCGGTGACCCCGCCGAGCGGTGTCGCAACGCCAACCCAACGCCAGTTCTTCAACGACGTCGACGAATACAACGGCCTGGTGGACAACGGTGCCTACGACCAGACCGGCACCCTCGTGCCGGGTCTGTCGAACTATACGGTCAGCGTCGCCGTCACGCAGACCAGCGCTCTGCCCGGCATCAGCGCCGCGAACGCGCGGCGCATCGACGTCACCGTCACCGACCCCACCGGCGCCAGCGTCATGCTGTCCGGTTACCGTACGAACTATTGAGCATGCGCCGCCGTCGCAACCGGGGCCTGACCCTGATCGAACTCGTGATCGTGATCACGCTCTGTGGCATCTGCGCGATCTTCATGACGATGTTCATCGTCAAGCCCGTCGATGCCTACACCGCGCAAGCGCAGCGCGCCGGTCTCGTCGACGCCGCCGATTCAGGCTTGCGCCTGCTGTCGCGCGACTTGCGCAGCGCGCTGCCGAACAGCATACGCGTCGGCTCGAGCGGCAGCGTGACCGCCATCGAGATGCTCGCGACGCTCGACGGCGCGCGCTACAACGACCAGGGCCCCGTGTCGAACGCGGCGCTGTGGTTGGACTTCAGCCAGGCCGACGGCGCGTTCGCGACGACCGTGCCGTTCTCGCAGATCTCGCTGCCCTACAGCTCGAGCAGCAATTACCTGGCGATCTACAACGTGGGCGTGACCGGCGCGAATGCCTACGCGCTCGCGAACGTGATCACGCCCGCGCACACGGCGATCACGATCACGGCCGGCGCCACCGCCAATGCGCAACTCGTGACGCTGAGTCCGTCGTTCCAGTTCTCCTGGGGTTCGCCGAACAAGCGCGTCTACCTGGTCAGCGGGCCGGTCAGCTATCTCTGCGACACGTCGGCCGGAACGCTGACCCGCTACTCCGGCTACAGCATCAGCGCGACGCAGGCGACCAGCGCCGCGACGCTCCTCGCGGCCGGCGCCACCGCGGGCAGCGTCGCCACCAACGTGGGTGGCTGCAGCTTCGTCTATGCACCCGGCACCTACGAGCGCGGCGGCATGGCGACCCTGACGCTCGCCCTCACGAGCGGCGGCCAAAACGTGGAGTTGGTGCAGCAGGTGCATCTGGTGAACGCACCATGAGCGGTCGCGGCGAGCGCCCGCGCCGGCACGGCCGCGGCTTCGCGCTGATCTCTGCCTTGTTCCTGATCGTCGTCCTCGCGCTGCTCACCGCGGTCGCGGTGCGCATCGGCACGGCGCAACAACAGACCGTCTCGAGCGCGCTCGCCGAGGCGCGGGCGCTCGCCGCGGCCGAGGCGGGCATCGACTGGGGCGCCTACGAGGCCACGGTGCAGAGCGCCTGCAGCAGCAGCACGACGCTGAATCTCAACGAGGCCGCGCTCGCCGGCTACACGGTCGTGGTCACCTGCACGGCGACGACGTTCACCGAAGGCGCAACGCCCTACCAGTCGTATGCAATTGCCGCGAGCGCGAGCTTCGGCACCTACGGCACGCCGGACTTCGTGCAACGGGTCATGCGGGCGACCTTCACGACCGCTACTTAGTCGGACCGGCGGCGCCTATGCCGCCAGCATGCCCCCGCTCGTCAGGCTGTTGGCCCAGGCGATCGCGCTCAGGTGGCATTCGGTGATCTCGTCCGGCGTGAGCTTGCGAAAGCGCAAGCCGGCGAGGTCGCCGAGTTCCAGTGCGAGCACGGCCTCGAGCGCCTCGCCGAACTCGCCCTCGTGACGTTCGATCGCTGCCCGCTGCGCCGGCGCGAGCCGTAGCCGTTCGAGCGCGCTGCTCATCGGCACGCGCAGCATGACGTCGAGTGCGGAAAGGAGTCCCACGGTGAAGTAGCTCGATGGGTTGGGCACATTGGCGCTCTTCGCGAGCAGTTCGCAGCTGCGGGCGCGCACCAGCACCATGATCAGCAACTCGGAGGGCGTCGAGCCCATGCGCGAAAGCGCGAGCAGGGCCACCCAATTGCGGATCGTCTGCAGTCCCAAGACGACGATCGCGCGTTGAATCGACTCGACCGCCGAGCGCAGCCCATAGGTCGAGGAGTTCGCCCAACGCAGCACGGTCACCGACAGCGAGACGTCGCTGCAAATGATCTCGCCGAGGGCGTCCGGCGTGACGTCGGGCTGATTGATCCGCGCCAGCAATTCCAGCAGCACGAGCTTGTTGGGCAGGATTTTTTGCGACTTGTAGATCTCCGGTCGGGCGAAGAAATAACCCTGAAAGAGTTCGAAACCGAGTGCGCGCAGGCGCTCGTACATCGCCTGACTCTCGACTTTTTCCGCGAGCAGACGGACGCCGCTACGCTGTAGGAACTCCGCCTGGCGCGCGAGAGTCTCCCAGTCGAGCGCCAGCACGTCGAGCTTGACGATGTCGGCATGCGCGATCAGTGCATCCCGATCGGGTCGGCAGACGTAATCGTCGAGAGCGATCTCGAATTTCTTGTCACGCAGTTGTTCGAGCCGCTCGAGCAAGGGCGGATCGACCGGGACGTTCTCCAGCACCTCGAGCACGATGCGCTCGGACGGCAGCGTGTCCACACCGGGATTCATCAAGAGCTTGTGGGTCATGTTGATGAACGCGCGATGCACGCCCGCGAGTTGTTGGATGCCGACCTCCAGGATCGCGTTCAGCAGCATGTCGGTCGAGACGCGATCGCCGTCCTGGATCACGGCCGAGCCCTCGCCGGCGCGTCGATGCAGGAGTTCGTAGCCGTAGATGCCACCGGCAGCGTCGAGGATCGGTTGTCTGCCGATGAAGATGTGTTCCATTCGATGCGATCCGCGCGCAATGGTGAACTGAATGCCGGTCTTGGCGAATGGCATCGGCGAGCGACCGGATAACTTGATGGTGTTTAACATAGAATAATCGCACTGCGTCACCCGATGGACGCGCGCGCCGCAAAGCCGCGCGCTGCCACGCTCGCTGTGTCGCCATTTCCGCCTGTCGCCAGATGCCGACAGCCCGCGACGAGGCGCGTCGGCCCTAAGCTCCGGGATATGCAGACGACCCTGGAGAGATTGGCTGTCGCCGCGACGGACCGCACCTTCGACGCCTTTGCGCAGATCATGCGCGCGCTGGCGCCGGAGGTCGCGGGCATTTCGTTTCACGATCGCCACGGCGATGCCCTGTGGCTCAGCGAGGATTTCCTGCCGCCCGAGGATCATCAGCTCGTCGAAGAGGCGCTCGCGCAGCGACGCGGCACGAGCGCGAGCGTCGCGGAGGTTTTTCCCGAGGAGCGCCGCCACATCGTCGTGATGCCGCTGCGGACCGCGGTGGGCGAGATCTGCGGGGCGGCGCGTCTCAGTCTGGACCCCGACGCGGGCTGCGCCACGGCCGTCGATCCGCTCGAACTGCGGCTCGCCGCCTTGCTGGTCTGCTTGTCGGCGCAGCTCGAGCGAGCCGCCGCGATCCCTCGCGGCGCGGGCATCGACCCCGCCCGGCGCGCGCACGTCGAGCAAGCCCTGCGCGACGAGAGCTACGAGCTCTTCTTGCAGCCGATGCGCTCGCTGCGTCTCGAGGAGACCGCGGCGCGCTACGAAGTTCTGCTGCGACTGCGCATGCCCGATCAGAGCTTGATCGAGCCCGATGCCTTCCTGGCGCTGGCCGCGGAATTGAACCTGCCGGCCGCGATCGATCGCTGGGTCGTGGACGAGCTCTTGGCCTGGCTTCTCCATCACCGCCGGCATTGGGCACGCTCGCCGACCGTGTTCGCTGTGAACGTCTCGGTGCAATCGCTGCTCGATCCGGGCTTCGTCGAGTTCGTCGCCCAGTCTCTCGCGACCAGTCGCGTGCCGCCGCAGGCGCTGTGCTTCGAGATCACGGAGCGCTCGGCGGCCTCCGGCAATCCGGGGATCGCCGCCGCCATGAAGCAACTCGAAGCCTTGGGCTGCGAAGTGGCGCTCGATCAGTTCGGGGCGACTTCGCCGGGCTTCGCTTACCTGCGCGACGTGCCGGCCGATTACTTCAAGATCGATGGTTCGCTCGTCCGCGCGGCGCCCGCCGACCGCGTCGCCGCGGCGATGATTGCAGCGATCGTGCAGATGGCGAATACGCTCGGCGTGCAAACCATGGCCGGTTCGGTCGAACACGACGCCGAACTCGATGCGCTACGTGTCCTCGGCGTCGACTACGTGCAAGGGTATCTCGTCGGTCGGCCGCAGGCGCTCAGCGGCCACGCGTTCGCGACGGCGACGGTGGCGTAGCGCTTGCGGCGCGTGCCGCGCGTGCCGCTCACCAATTCGGATCGGGCAGCTCGCTGAAGACCTCGCGCAGTGCGTAGCCCCAGCGCGTGCGGATCTTGTTGAAGTACTCGTTGTCCATGTCGATGCTGATGTGCGAGTGCAGCTTGAACTCGTCGCGGCGGATCACCGCGAGATCGAGCGGCGCCCCGACCGACAGGTTCGAGCGCAGCGTCGAGTCCATGGAGATCAGGGCGCACTTGGCGGCCTGCGCGAGGCTGCTCGACCGCGAGATCACGCGGTCGATGATCGGCTTGCCATATTTGGACTCGCCGATCTGGAAGTAGGGCGTGTCGATCGAGGACTCGATGAAGTTGCCGGCCGCATAGATGTTGAACAGCCGCGGCGCCTCGCCGGCGATCTGGCCGCCTAAGATGAAACTCACGTTGAACTCGTGTCCCTGGTCCTTGAGCGACTCGGCGTCGCGTTCGTGGATCTCGCGCAGCGCGTCGCCGACCACGCGTGCGGCATTGAACATGTTGATCGCGCCGAAGATGCCCGCGGGGCGGTCCGGCTCGCCCGGATTTTCGTGCAGCTCGTGGATCACCGCCTGCGTGATGGCGAGATTCCCGGCGGAGAGCAGCACGAGCACACGTTCGCCGGGCCGCTGAAACGTCGCCATCTTGCGGAAGGTGTTGATTTGATCGATGCCGGCGTTGGTCCTGGAATCGGACAAGAGAACGAGGCCGGTATCGACCAGGATGCCGACGCAGTAGGTCATGGGGCGCGATTCTAACCGATTCCGGTCGCGCTAGCGCCGCAGCGGCGCCGGCGCACCGCTCATTGCGGCGCCAGACGCTATTGCTGCTGTTGCTGCTGCTGCTGTGCGGAATCGGCGACCAGCACGGTCGCCTCCATCTTTTCGCCACCGCCGCCCTGGCGCACGCCGCGCACCGGCGCCGCATCGAGGTAGTCGCGGCCGACGGCGAGTCGGCAATAAGTCCTGATAGCAGGCCGCTTGTGGGTCACGTCGATGCTTTGCCAGCCGAGTTCGGCGCCCAGCCAGACGTCGACCCAGGCATGGCTCGCGACGTCCTTGACGTCGCCGGTATAGAGGTAGCCGCTCACGTAGCGGGCCGGGATGCCGACCGCGCGTGCCGAGGCCAGGTACACGTGGGCATGGTCCTGACAGACCCCCTCACCGCTCTTGAACGCGACGGCGGCGCTGTCTTGAACGTCGCTCGTGCCCGACTTGTAGCGCACGGCCCGGCAAACGGCATCGGCAAGGGCATCGGCGCGGGCCCGGGGTCCCGCTTGATCGCGAACCGCGCCTCGTGCGAAGGCGCGCAGTTCCTCGTTCGAGGCCGTGAGCGTGGTGGGCGCGAGGTAGGCGAGCGGCGACAGCGGGCCGTCGTCCTGACGCCCTTCCGTGTCGGTGGTCTCGACGACGCCCTGCACGACGATACGGATCTCCCGGTGCGGCTCCTCGATGGTCAGCAGATGCGAGATGTTGCCGTAGGCATCGACCTGTTCGAGGCGCCGGCCGGGCGCGGTGATCGTCCAGGCGAGCGCGCGCTGGCTGGGATCGCGCCGCGGCGTGAGATGCAGGCTCTGGACGCTGTACTTGACCGGCCGTTCGTAGCGGTAGCTGGTCTCGTGACGTATGTGCAACTGCATCGCTCTCAAGCCTCCGCCGGTGGAACCAAGAAATCGTGCGCGACCCGATCGCCGAGATCGCGCAGGCGCGCGAGGAAAGTCTCGAGAAACTGCGGCACGCCCCGCGCCGTGATCTCTTCCATGCGCGTGAAGTGCAGCATCGCATGCATCTCGCCGGCCCGCCTCTCGGTTTCCGCGGATTGTTCGTTCGCGACCGATTTCAAGTTCCCATAGACCTCCTTGCAACAGCGCAACAAGGAACGCGGCATATCGTCACGCAGTATCAACAGCTGCGCCACCTTGAACGGCGTGATGACGTCGCGATAAACGCGCCGGTACACCTCGAAAGCCGACAGCGCGCGCAGCAGCACGCTCCATTGATAGGGGTCGGGCACCGCGCTCGCATCGGCGCCGGGTTCGAGATCGATTTGATGCGCGGTGAGGATGCGCGCCGTGCTGTCGGCGCGCTCGAGAAACGTGCCGATCCGCGTGAAGTGAAAGGCCTCGTCGCGCAGCATCGTGCCGATCGTCACGCCGCGGGTCAGGTGCGAGCGCTCCTTGACCCATTCCACGAACTGGCCGATGTCGACCCCCGGCGAGCCGCGCATGGCGAGCACGCGTGCGTCCAGCCAGGTCGAATTCAAGGTCACCCAGAGCTCCGAGGTCAGCGAGCCGCGCACGGCGCGCGCGTTCTCGCGCGCGGCGCGCAGGCAGCTCAAGATACTGCCGCTGTAATCGCGATCCAGACTCACGAACTCGAACACCGCGCGCGGCTCGATCGTCGCGTGTTTCGCGGCATAGGCCTCGGAGATGTGCAGAGCGGTCATGGTCGCCTGCAGCGATTCGGTCAGCGTGTCGCCCGAATGCGGCAGCAAGGACATCCGGTAATGCGCGTCGACGAGTCGCGCCAGGCTTTCGGCGCGCTCGATGTAGCGCGACATCCAATAGAGGTGATCGGCGGTACGGCTCAGCACGTTCTAGTTCTCCAGCACCCAGGTGTCCTTGGTGCCGCCTCCCTGGGAAGAATTGACCACGAGCGAGCCCTCGGTCAGGGCGACGCGCGTGAGGCCGCCGGGCACGATCGTGACCTCGCGCCCGCGCCCGGACAGCACGAACGGGCGCAGATCGATGTGGCGCGGCGCGAGCCCGGCAGCGGCGAAGGTCGGGCAGGTGGACAGCGCCAAGGTCGGCTGAGCGATGTAACGCTCGGGTGTCGCGATGATCTGATGACGGAAGCGTTCGATCTCCGCCTTGCTGGCCGCCGGGCCGATCAACATGCCGTAGCCGCCCGCGCCGTGGACTTCTTTGACGACCAGCTCCGGCAGGTGCGCGAGCACGTAGGCCTGATCCTCGGGTCGGCGCAGCATCCAGGTGTGGACGTTGGCGATGATCGGCGCCTGCCCGAGATAGAACCGGATCATCTCGGGCACGTAGGGATAGATCGATTTGTCGTCGGCGACGCCCGTGCCGATCGCGTTGGCGATCGTCACCCGGCCGGCGCGATACGCGGTCAGGAGTCCGGGGATGCCGAGCATCGAGTCCGGCCGGAACACGAGCGGATCGAGGAAGTCATCGTCGATGCGCCGGTAGATCACGTCGACGCGCTGCGGACCCTGGGTCGTGCGCATGAACACCGCCTCGTCGCGCACGAACAAGTCCTGGCCCTCCACCAGTTCGATGCCCATTTGCTGGGCAAGGAAGGCATGTTCGAAATAGGCGCTGTTGTGCGCACCCGCGGTCAGCAACACGACCGTCGGGTCGACCACGCCGGTCGGCGCGACGCTGCGCAGATTGTCGAGCAACACGTCCGGATAATGATCGACGGGCGCGATCCGATGCTCGGAAAACAGCTCCGGAAACAACCGCATCATCATCTTGCGGTTCTCGAGCATGTACGAGACGCCCGATGGCACGCGCAGATTGTCCTCGAGCACGCGGAACTCGCCGGCGTCGTCGCGCACGATGTCGATGCCGGCGATGTGCGCATAAATGCCGCCTTGCACGTCGACGCCTTGCATCTCGGGTCGATATTGAGAATTGCAGAGCACTTGCTCGGCCGGGATGACGCCGGCCTCGAGGATTTGCTGATCGTGGTAGATATCGTGGATGAAGGCGTTCAAGGCGCTCACCCGCTGCTTCAGGCCCGTCTCCAGGCGCAGCCATTCTTGCTGCGGCAAGACGCGCGGCACGATGTCGAAGGGGATCAGGCGCTCCGCGCCCTCTTCCTGGCCGTAGACGGCGAACGTGATGCCGACCCGGTGGAACAGAGCGTCGGCTTCGGCGCGCTTTTGCGCCAAACGATCCGCGGGCTGTACCGCGAGCCATTCGGAATAACGACGGTATTGCGAGCGGGCGCCGCCGTCCTTCGCGAGATACATCTCGTCATACGCTGTCGTAGCCAAATATCCCCCTCGTTGCGCGAAACTACGCACCGCACATTTAATCATGACCCACGCGCCAAAAGCTGCTTCTCGCGCGACCTCGGCGCTTTGCACCAAGACAAAGCGGATGCTGCGCTCAGCTAGTGCATCATGCGCCTAAGCCGTGAGCTGCGCGCGGGCCACGAGCCCCTCGGCAGCTGATGCGGTGCGCCAGCGGCTGGGCTACGCTGGGACCATGAGTGTCGGCATATTGTGGCAATGCCCGTCCTGGCCCGGGGCGCTGCGCCTGGGCGCGCGCATCCAGATGCTCTGCGGGGTCTGCATCGCCTGCGGCTATCTCGTCAGTGGCGGCGTCAACGATCCGGCGTTCTGGCAATGGGTGCTGTTGTTGCAGCTGCCGGGCGGGTTGTTGCTCATCCCGCTGTTCTTTGCCGTCGTACGCCACGCAGCGCCGAGCGAGTTCGATGCGCTCTGGATCACGCTCGCGCTGCTGCTGCCGGCCGTGGTGCAGTGGGCGCTGCTCGCCGTCTGGTTTCGCAAGCCCTGGAAGGGCTGAGGCCGACGCGCCATCCAGTAGTCCTACGCCGCCGGGACTGGATGGACGTCCAGCCGGTATCTGGCAACAATTCACGCCATGACGCCCCCGATCCGCATCCAGCGCTTGAGCGACGAGTTCGGTCAGTACTCGCTGGTGCTGACCTGCGGCGCCTGCCGCTACGAGCGCGAAGCGATGCCCCATACCCTGGGCCGCATTTGTGGTTGGGACGCGAAACTCGAAGACGTCGCGCGCCGCTTGCGCTGTTCGAAGTGCGGGCGCAAGCAATGCGTCATTCGCGCGGTGCCGCCACGCAAGCCGCGCGGCTATTCGTCGTTACCGAAGTAGGCGCGTGCTCGTCGCTCGTTCGGCTTCGGCCCGCAGCCATTCGATGAGCCGGACCTCATGGGCGGTCAAGGCCGCGAGAATGCCGCGATCCTCCGCGGGCCCGAGGGCTTCGAGCGCCTCGAACTCCTCTACATAGCGGGCGTAAGACTGGACGGATCGGCGCATCAACTCCAACCAGTCGCGGCCGGTGTCCCTGCGGGCGTCGAGCGCGCCGCGTTCCTCGAGCGTGGCCCGCGCCCGAGGCTCGAGCCGATACTTATGCAGCAGCGGGCTCAACCGATCAGCCGTTTCCCGTTCGAGCGCCGCGCAGCGCGCACAGAAGGCGGCTCGTTCGGGATAGGCCAAGGCCAAGCCGTCGAAGTAGGCGGCACCCGCGAGTTCGTCTTCGTAAGCCTCGAGGACTTGCCGGTCATACTGCGTGGGTACAGGCTCGGGATCCGTGCGCATCAGCAGCCGGCTCGGGGGTGATCAAGGCCGCGAAACACGGCGCCGTCCACGATATTCCGTTATTCATTGAAATGGAATATCCAGGGCAATAGGATGCCTACCGAAGGGAGACGCGAATGTCCGAGACCGGGTGACGCGTGGCATGGCGCAGGCGCCGATCGTGACGAGTGCTCAGGGACTCGCTGGCTGTGCGCGACAACACAATGAGAGCCACCACGCAGCCGTGCTAAGTTCTCACCCATGAACGACACCAGCATGCCGCAATCGACCGCGATCCCCACCGCCGCGCCCGCGGGAGACACGCGCTGGGCGACGCTCACGGCGCTCGGAGTGGTGTTCGGCGATCTCGGCACGAGCCCGCTCTATACGCTGCAGACCGTCGTGCAGGCGGCCGGCGGGCGCTTCACGCCCGAGAGCGCGCTCGGCATCTTGTCCTTGATCGTCTGGACGCTGCTCATCACGATTTCGCTCAAGTACTGCTTGTTCGTGATGCGCGCGGACAACCGCGGCGAAGGCGGCATCCTCGCGCTGATGTCGCTGATCGGCGCGAACGGCTTCGCACCGAAGTTCAAAGTGCTGACCTGCATGGGGCTGCTCGGTGCGGCGCTGATCTACGGCGACGGCGTGATCACCCCGGCGATCTCGGTCTTGAGTGCGCTCGAGGGGGTCAACGAGGTCACGGACCGTCTCAAGCCCTACGTCATGCCCATGGCCTGCGTGATCTTGGTCGTGCTCTTCATCGCGCAGCGCATCGGCACCGAGAAAATCGGCCGCGCCTTCGGGCCGATCATGCTGCTGTGGTTCCTGGTCATCGCCTTGCTCGGCATCGTGGCGATCGTGCAGCACCCGATCGTGCTCGATGCCCTGGACCCGCGCCATGCGCTGCGTTTTCTCGCAAGTTCAGGCACCGATGGCCTGTACGTCCTCGGTGGCGTGTTCCTGTGCATCACCGGCGGCGAGGCGCTCTATGCGGACATGGGGCATTTCGGCAAACGGCCGATCCGCTGGTCTTGGTACGTGATCGTGTTGCCGGCCTTGCTGCTCAGTTACGCCGGACAAACCGCGTTCCTCCTGGAGAAAGGTCAGGTCACGGGCAACCCGTTCTTTTTGATCGTGCCGACCTGGGGGATCTATCCCTTGGTGCTGCTCGCGACCGCGGCGACCATCATCGCGAGTCAGGCGATCATCACGGGTTCGTTCTCGATGACGCGCCAGGCGGTGCAACTCGGTTGGCTGCCGGGGGTCGTGATCCGTCAGACCTCGGACAACATCTACGGCCAGATCTACGTGCCCATCGTCAACTGGGCGATGCTTCTTGCGACGGTCGGCGTGACGATCGCCTTCGGGAGTTCCGATCGGCTCGCCGGCGCGTACGGCACGGCGGTCGCGACCACCATGTTGCTGACCACGTGCCTGCTGTACGTCGCGATGCGCAAGGTCTGGCGCTGGTCCGCGCTCGCGGCGCTCGCGATCGGCGGCGTTTTTCTGATCGTCGACGGCGGCTTCTTCGTCGCCAATCTCCTCAAGATCGCCGACGGCGGATGGCTGCCGCTGAGCTTCGCCGCCGTGCTGTTCCTGATCATGGTGACCTGGCGCAACGGCATCGACGCGATCCGTGCCGCGCTCGGTCAGCCGCCGGAGACGGCCGAGAAATTTTTGCGCGATCTCGCCGACGGCCGCATCCCGCGCACGAACGGCACGATGGTGTTCTTGACCCGCAGCACGCAGCAGGTGCCGCGACTGATACTCGATCACGCGCGTTTCATGGGGTCCTTGCCGAAGCACGTGATCACGCTCAACGTCGTGTTCGAGGAGACGCCGCGCTGCGGCGGCCCCGCATGCCGCGTCGTGCAGCACGTCGCCGAAGGCTGGTCGCAATTGGTCGCGCAGTTCGGGTTCGTCGAGATTCCGGATCTGCGCCGCGCGCTGCGCGAAGCGCAGGAGCTCGACGCCTCGATCGATCTCGACAACGCGATCTTCGTCGCCTCGCGCGATCTGGTCGTCCACAAGAGCGGCAGCAAGGTCCTGCGCCGCGGCCGTCTAGGACTGTTCGCGTTTCTCTATCGCAATGCCGTCAAGGCCGTGGACCGTTTCAATTTGCCGGCCAATAACGTCGTCGAGATCGCCCGCCAAATCGAGATCTGAGGGGCCGGCGCCCGCCGGCTAGGTCGTCGTGAGCGGGCGCGATGCGCGCGGCGCGCGCGGTAGGGTCGGATGCGGCGCGTTCGCGGGTGGCGCCACGGCGGGCGGGGCGGGCGGGGCGCCGGGCAGCGCGGCGCCGGGGCCCATCGGTGCGGGTTGACCGTCGAAGGTCAGCTTGCCGTCGGCGAACTCCACCTTGCTGTGGAAGTGGCCTTTGTCGACGGTCGCGAGCCCCTGCTGCGCGAAGCTCTGGACCTGCGCTGACAAAGTCGCGCCATTCGGCAATGACTCCAGGAACGCGAGCTCGCCCGACAGGTCGATAGCCACGCGCACGCGCCGTAGTAATGCCTTCGGATCGGCATCGGGCGCGAGGTCGGCGGCGACGAAGCCGACCAAGCGGACGCTGCCGGTGACGAGCAGTCCGCCCGCCGCATCGCGCAGGCGGAACCGGTCGAGGGTGAATTCCGGTTGTTGCAGCAACAAGGGCGGCGCCTTGTCGCGCAGCACTGCCGTCAGCTTCGCGGCGCGCTCGACGGGCGCGGTCGCTCCATCGTGGTTGACGGCACCGAGCGCCGCGATCAGGGACTCGAGCGCGTCGGTGGGCAAATGGCGGTAGGAGAAATCGAAGTCGGTCGACGTGAGCGTCAGCGGCTGCGTGACGATCGCGCCTGAGCCGATTTGGACCGAGAGCGTGTAAAAGCCGACAGCGTCGCTCGAGCGGGTCGTCAGATGCACATCGTCGATGGTGACGCTGCCCTGTGGGCCGGTGGCGGCGAGCTTCGGCAGGGCAAAGACGGATTCGCCACGGTACAGCGAGCGCAGCAGCCGCTGGGAATGGCTCGCGAAGGCGGCGCCGTCGAGTTCGAGTTCGAGCTTGCCGCCGCGGTAGCTGATCTTTGGCAGCTCACCGTGCATCGAGAGCTTGTCCGCGGCCGCGCCTTGATCGATCGTGAACGTGAACCCCGAACTCGTGAGGTGGGTATCCGCGTCGACGACCACGTCGGCGAGCGGCGGACTCGCGAGCGTCGTGGTGATGCCGCCGAGCAGGTGCAGCCGCGTCTGAATCGTCACGGGCTCGGCCTGACCGAAGACCTTGGTGACGCTCGCCTGAGCCGCGGCGGGCCAGACGAAGTGCGTTTCGACGTGCGCGAGGCCGATGCAGCCGAGTCCGCAGATCGGTCCATGGTGGATCACGTTGTGGATCGTGAGCTGCGAGCCCGGAGTCCCGGTCACGGGTCCCGCGCCGCCGATCGTGATGTCTTGGTCCGAGCTGAACCAGCCGCGCGTGAAATGCGTCTGCACGATGGTCATGTAGGGCATCTGGTCCTGGAGCTGATCGGTGTAGGCGCCGACGCGCTGCTCGATCGTGCGTCCCAGGACCCAAGGCAGCAGCGGGTAGAGGAGCACGAGCACGAGCACGGCGATCAGGAGCTTCTTCACGGACTCTCTCCCTGCGATATGGCCTTCGATAGTAACAAAGTGCATCCAACGCCGCGGGCCTTGGACGCGGTGGCCGCTTAGGTGTCAAATAGCGGGTGTCAAGCAGAGGACGCGGTAAAGATGCGGGATCGACTCATCGGCGCGGTGGGCATGCTCAGGGGCGGAGTTCCGTCGGGCAATGCGTACCGGCAACGCGGGCGCGTGCCGCTCGGTGGTGCGCAGCTCCTGAGCCTCGGGTTCGCCGTGCCGCGGCGACTCGCGCTTGCGCTCGCGCTGTTCGCCGCCTGGCCGCATCCGGTGCACGCGGCTGCGCCAGCGCCGGTCGGCGCCCCAGCGGGCCGCGCCGTGCCACTCGACGTCGAGCTGTGGCGCTTGCGTTACCTCGCCGCGACCCGGCGTCAGGGCGCGGCGCCCGTGCATGACGTCGCCGAGAGTACGCAGTTCGTGGTCGGCTCGCTGCGGGACAAGCCCATGGGGGCCTTGCTGTTCACGCTCGAGCGTGGACCGGAAGGGGGCGCCTGGACGCAAACGGCGGCGTTGTTCTGGGCACGCGGAGGGCATTATCTTTTTTGTTGCCTGCGTGAGGTCGGTGCGGCGCATCGCGCGCTGATCAGCGGGCTCGCCTTGGACGGCGAGTCGCTGCGCGTGCAGGGCAAGGCCTATACTGACGGCGATGCGGCTTGCTGCCCTAGCCGACCCGTGACGGCTCGGTATACGCTCACGCACCGGCGCTTGACCCTGGCGCCCGAGCCGCGCTGAGGTGACGGCCGCGCTGGCCCGGGCGGTCGAGGAGTGGCGGATGGCGCGCACGGAAATTTACTGCCCGCAATGTCGCTGGAAGCCGCCCGCCGATGCGCGTTGGGTTTGCACCCCGGAGATCGGCGGCTGCGGTAAGATCTGGGATACATTTGCGACCGGCGGAATTTGTCCGCGGTGCTCCTGGCACTGGATCATCACCTGCTGCCATGCCTGCCGGCAGTTCTCGGCGCATCTCGATTGGTATCACGAACCCGAGGATTCGGCGCCGCCCGTGACCCGGGCGGACTCGACACAGCCCGCATGAGACTCATTTCCTATCGCAACACGGCCATGGCCAAACTCGCCGTCTGGTTCGGCGCCGCCGGCATCCTGGTCGTGATCGCGACGCCGACGATCGTCAATGGCGGTCTCGCCCAAGATGCCGGCCCCGCGCTCGGCGGCGTATGCGCCCTCGCCGCGCTGTTACTCATCGGCTTGTGGTGGGCAAGGATCCACGCGCTCGCGGATCAGGTGCTCGACTGCGGCGATTATCTCGAGGTGCGCCGCGGCCAGCTGCGCGAAAACATTCCGTTCGCGACGATCCGCGGGGTGAGCGGCACGAGCGTCGCGAACTTCGGGCGGCTCACTATTCGGCTGGTCAAGCCGACGCGGCTGGGCACGGAGATCGACTTCATGCCGCATGCGCATCTCTGGTCGAACCCGGCGGAGATCCAGCGCTTTGCCGCGGCGCTGACCGCCCGGGCGAACCGCGCGCGCATGGGCGAGGACGAGGACTGAGGCGCTAGAGTCCGACCTTGCCGAGCATGTCGATCAAGCGCCGCGAACTCGCGGCGAGCGTCGGATGAGCGACCTGGAAACGCACGGCCATCAACTCGAGCCGATCGGACAGCGAGTCATCGACGGGCGCATGGCCCGCGGCCGCGCGCTCGCGCAGACGCACGACGTCGGCGCCGATCTCGTCCAGCAAGCGATTCGCGTCCGCATCGAGACGCGGCGCCGCTTGCAGCTCGGCGTGCAGTCGGCCGAGCTGTTCATGCAATTCCACCGGGTTCATAGGCCACTCCAAGCCGCCGCAGGGCAGCCATTGTGACACGAAGCTTCAGAAGAGGGCTTCGAGCAGCTGCAGCAAACCCCAGATCGAAACGCCGTAGACGAGGGTGCGCAAGTAGGGGATGCCGACGATGTAGATCGGCAGGTAGGCGACGCGCGCGCCGAGATAGAGCTGCGCGCCCAATAGCGTATGTTCGCCAGTCTTCCCAGCGAGCACGACGCCGAGCACGGCGGCCGCAAAAAACGGGAAGGTTTCGAGGAAATTCGCGTTCGCGCGCACCGCACGGGCGGCCGCGCCAGCGAGCGCCGGCGGTGCGCCGTCGCGGTTGCTCACGTTCCACTGCAGCCCGCGCTGCCAGGTCGCGAAACCCGCGGCAATGAAGACCTGGGCGAGTCCGAAGGCCACGGTCCAGGCGAGCAGGCGAAGTTCCATGGTGTTCAAGCCGTGCTGGTCGGCGGCGTTCGGCGCGCGGTCAAGGTCTTGCCCTGCAGGGTTCTTGGGGTCGCCGCGCGCATGGTGCGCTCCATGTTCGCGCCGTTCGCGCACACCGGCATCGCGAGCAGCAAGCACAAGGTAAACCCGAACGAGCGTGTGAGCATGACCGGCCTCCGTTGCCGGCTAGTGTAGAGCATCGCGCGGCCCGTCGATATTTCGCCGCCCCGGGTGTAGATTGGGATCCCTCAGGGAGCGAAGGGGACCCCACATGCTGAAGGAATTGTTCACCGCCGCCGCGGTGGCTTCGATCGTCGTCGCGAGCGCGCCCGCGAGCGCCGCGCCCGGCGATACCGCTCGTCAATACTATGGCGACGCCGCCGGCAACCCGGCCGCGCCGCCGTTCAGCCAGGCCGTGATGGTCGGTGACACGCTCTACGTCGCCGGCCACATCGGCCTCGATCCCAAGACTCAGCAAGCCGTCGCCAACGTCGACGGCGAGGCGCGGGCGGTCATGGACGCCACGCAACAGGCGGTCGAGGCCGCGGGCTTGCACATGGACGATCTCGTTTCGGTCACGATCTATTGCACGGATCTCGATCTCTACGACGGCTTCAATGCGATCTATCGCGGGTATTTTCACGGCCATTTTCCCGCGCGCGCCTTCATCGGTGTCAGCCGCCTCGTGCGCGGCGCGCACTTCGAGATAGCGGCGGTCGCGACCCGGCCCGCGAAACCCTGAGGGGCGGCCGGGCGCAGCGGCTGCCGTGAGCAAGAAAACGCCTGGAGGTCCCAGCAAGCGACGCGCCGCCGCCGTGCGCGCCGCCGCGAGCAAGGCACTTGCCTCGATACTCGAGCCGCTCGCGGGCTTCGTCCTCGACAGCGGCTTGAGCGTGCGCGAACTCGAGGACTTGTTTCGCGCCGCCGCCGTGCACAGCGTCGCCGCGCGTCAGCGCGCGAGCCAGCAACGGGTCAACATCTCCGGCATCGCCGCCACGACCGGCATCCCGCGTGCGGAGATCTCGCAAATCCTGCGCACGCCGAAACGCCAGCCGCGCGTCAAAGCCGCCGCGCAAACACCGATCAATCGCATTCTGACCGCCTGGCACGAAGAGCCCGGGTATCAAACGTCCAAAGGCAAGCCCGCGGAGCTGCGGGTGTTCGGCGCGGCACCGAGTTTCGATGCCTTGGTCAAGCAGCACGGCGCAGGACTCCCGACGCGCGCCGTCCTCGATGAGTTGACGCGAGTGGGAGCGTCCAGCGTGGTTGGAATCGAAAGGATCCGTATAAATGCATTTGCAGCAATTAGTACTGAAATTGGCCCGAAAGAAATTCGAGTTTTCGCGGAAAAGGCCTCGCGCCTGCTTTCTGCTCTTTCAATCATCGAACATTCGCAAGGCCATGACTTTTTAGCTGGCATTTCAGCGGCAAATATTGAGAGCAGTCAATTACCGATATTTCGCAGAGAAGTTGCTGCTCGAACCGCGGACTTTGTTTCTGCAATGAGAGAGAACTTGTCGAATGACGAAGTCGCTCAGAAGGGTATTGCAAGATCCGAGAGACAAGTTATTCATTTGGCAGTCATTTACAAAGAAGGCTCATCAAGTGGCCCCGAAAAAAAATCAAATCAACTTCGCAGAAACCTTCGTCGCATGCCGGGGTTAAATTGGTGATGAATCAATGGGAACCAACCGAAAGATACACCCCTATGGATACCCCAGTTAATGAGACTGATTTCTTGGAATTTCGTCCCGATTTTTTCGAGTTTTTTAGCATCCAGCCGTCGGCGGATTCAAGTAAGGCCTGACCATACCTTCCTACCCAAATCTTGAGTTTCGGAACTTGAGTGGCGTCGAAGTCGCTATTCCATGCGACACGTTGAAAAAGCTGCTTGGAGTTGTCCGACCCGGCGTTAAGATTGTGTCTGAGCGTATTGATGAACCCATGCAGTGAGGTTAGCGTGTGAATCACTCGATGCCTCTTATCGTTGTAAATCTGTAGGGAGCGCTGACGGACATGTATTTGACCTCTGGCGTCTACACGAACCGCTTTTAGTCTTTTTAGTTCAGTTAACATTTGTGGAGCAGTCATGCTTGGCGCTGCCTTCTTGGCCAAACTACGAAACGATGCATGGCTTGAACGCATTCTGAGCGGCAAAGGTTTTCCTGAATGGTCCAGATAACTCACGTCGTGGTGCCAGAGCGTCAGCAAGTCGCTTATCGCCAAAGTATTTGGAAAACGGCGCCAATCAGAGAAAGGTAGCTTGAGAGAACTGCGCGAACCGCCGGGGAATCTGCCATCGGTCATAGAAGCAAGACCTAGTTCAGAGAATAATGCCAAGAGTTCATTTGCAACTTCGTCGAAAGAAGCGGTTCGAAGACTCGGTTCTCGCTCTATTGCTCGTTGTTGTAGGCGAGAGCGGCTCTTTGCTTTGAAGAATGGCGTTTTCAGATGAAACTCCCTGCGCTAGAGACACGCTGCACTTCAGGACCGGCGGGTATCGAGCGATGTTCCCTTCATCTTGAAGCCTCGTCAATGGTGCCGCGCCACATGCCTGATCTCCGCTGAGCGGAGAACCTCATCTTTTCTCGTTGCCTTGCAAGAAATTCAACATCGACGTCAGTAACCCATGACGAAAGAACCTCTAAGGAACGTCTGAAAAACTAGCGATGGAATTGGAAGCTGCAATCAATCGGTCGCCCAATGTGACTCGTGGGCGGGTTTTCGCCGAGAACACCGTATTTTCCAGACTCCACGGCCTTCGTCGGCTGTTTTCGCCGACACCTTCCCTACGCATTGAGCAATCTTCGGCGCACTATGAACAGATTGGTCAGCGCGGCGGTGACCTCGAGCCGATGCAGATTCTTCGCCAGACCTCGGTAGCGAACTTTTTGAAAGCCGAAGACGCGTTTGATTACCCCAAACACGTGCTCGACTTTGGCGCGGATCTTCGATTTGCGCCGGTTCGTCGCCTTGATCGTTTCGTCGACTCGCGTACCCCAGCGGTAACGCTGGTTGGTGAAGTCTCGAACACGCGGCGCAACCGCCCGGATCGCGTCCTTTTGACCCCGATAGGCTTGGTCACCCCAGACACGTGTTTCCTTCCCGTGCAGCAGGTGGGGCATTCCGAGCGCATCGGCCACGTTGGCCGCGGATGCTTTCACCGTGTGGATCAGCTTGGTTCGACTGTCGACTCCGATGTGGGCTTTCATCCCGAAATACCACTGCTTTCCCTTCGCCGTTTGATGCATCTCGGGGTCTCGCATGCCGTCCTTGTTCTTCGTCGAGCTCGGCGCTCCGATGATCGTCGCATCGACAATCGTGCCGTTGGAGATCTTCATCCCGTGCCGGCGCAGATACTCATTCACGGTGGTCAGCAACTTCTTGCCCAGCTTGTGCTTCTCCAAAAGATGCCGGAACTTGCATACCGTCGTCTCATCGGGCGCCGCTTCGACACCCAAGTCAATGCCGACAAATCCGCGCATCGAGGTCGAGTCATACAACGCCTCCTCGACGGCCGGGTCCGACAGGTTGAACCACAGCTGCAGAAAATAGATCCGCAACATCCGCTCCAGCGGAATCGGCGGCCGACCACCGGCTTCACTGACCTTCGGGTAAAACGGCTCGATAACCGCAAGCAACTCGGCCCAAGGAAGAATCTGCTCCATGTCTGCCAGAAACTTCGCTCTTCGGGTCGGCTTGCCGTATTGCTCAAACGCCGCCAGGGTCTGTTGCTTCATGGATTTCCTCTCCCTCTCATGAAATCTAATCTTGCATCAGACCAGGTCGGTATTTCAGAGTTTCCTTAGCTCAAGAGATAGGCG
>Ga0209208_10000314_pt1 | contig 59556 bp, 58 predicted proteins | sample S1TSphfallax_3_FD_187694 | JGI IMG/M metagenome (GOLD analysis project Ga0209208, IMG submission 187694) | Host-associated microbial communities from peat moss isolated from Minnesota, USA - S1T2_Fd - Sphagnum fallax MG (SPAdes) (version 2) | ecosystem: Host-associated > Plants > Peat moss >... | reverse complement strand
GCATTGGCGCGGGCTTTGTGCCGGGCAACCTGGATGTGAGCCTGATTGACCGGGTGGAGCAGGTGACGAACGAAGAATCGATTGAGACGGCGCGGCGGCTGGCGCGGGAGGAAGGGATTCTTTGCGGAATCTCGTGCGGGGCGGCGGCGAGCGCGGCGCTGAAGCTGGCGCATCATGAGGATTTTGCCGGCAAAACCATCGTGGTGGTTTTGCCAGATGCGGGCGAGCGGTATTTGACTTCGGCGTTGTTTGAAGGGATGTTTGATTAGAAATTGCTGAAAAGTTTCGGGTGATGTAACCCGCTGGAAGGGCGCGTTCGTTATAAAAGTACATCCCCGTAACGAACGCGGGCGCTCACAACCCCATACCCCCTAAAGTGAGCGCCCGCCCCCTTATTTTTTGAAAAAATGGGGAAGCAGGAGCTGGGGAAAAAGCCCAAGCGGGAACTTGGGCTGCGGGGCGGGATTCCTGTGCGGCGGGCAGCGAAACCGCCTGTGCCAGCCAAGGCAACTCTACCGGCAGGGCAGCTAGACGGTGAGGACGGCGTGGGGTTTTATGGCGTCCAGGGCGGTTTTCAGTTCGGCTGGGCGAATGGGTTTGGAGACGAAGCCGTCCATGCCGGCAGCCAGACAGATTTCGCGGTCTCCGGCCATGGTGAGCGCGGTCACGGCGATGATAGGTGTTCTGTGGGCGGTTCCGTCCTCCAGCTTTCGGATTTGCCTGGTGGCTTCGAGGCCGTCCATTTCGGGCATGTGGACGTCCATCAAGATGACGTCAAAAGAGGCGATGCTGTAAGCCTCCAGAGCGCGGCGGCCGTCGCCGGCCAGCGTGACGATGTGGCCCTGCTTTTCGAGAAGCTTGACGGCCAGCCTTTGATTCACGGGATTATCTTCGGCCAGCAGGATGCGCAGCGGTTTGGCAGGCTCTTCGGCTGCCTTGGCAAGAGATTCGACAGCGACGGGGTGCGCGATCTGGGCGGCCTGCAGCGACAAGAGGACGGAAAAGCTGCTGCCCAGGCCGGGCGCGCTGTCCAATTCCATTTTGCCGCCCATGAGGTCCACTAGTTTCAGGCAAATGGAGAGCCCCAGGCCGGTGCCGCCGTATTTTTTGGTTGTCGAATCGTCAGCCTGGCGGAAGGCTTCAAAGATCAAGCCCTGTTTTTCCAGGGGAATGCCGATGCCTGAATCGCGCACGGTGAGGCGCAGGCTTACTTTGCCGTCCACCTGTTCGCCGGTGGCCGTTAATGCAATGGAGCCGCCATCGTCGGTGAATTTGACGGCGTTGCCCAGCAGGTTGAGAAGAATTTGGCGGAGCCGCAGCTCATCGCCTATTAAGACGTCGGGCAAGGCTGGCTGAACGGATGATTCAAAGCGCAGGCCTTTTTTCTTGAAGCGGAAAGCAAACACTTTGCCGACATCCCTGACCAGCGCGCGGAGAGAGAACGGATCGGCTGAAAGCTCGAACTTTCCGGACTCAATTTTGGACAGATCGAGGACGTCGTTGAGGATGGAGAGCAGCGCATCGCCGGAGGAAAGAATGGTGGCCAGGCATTCCTTTTGCTCCTCGATGGAATCGGACTGAAGGGCGAGATCGGCGAAGCCCAGAATGCCGTTCATGGGCGTGCGGATTTCGTGGCTCATGTTGGCCAGGAAGGCGCTTTTGGCGGAGTTAGCGGCTTCGGCGGCGAGCTTGGCGGCGCGCGCGCCGCGCTCGGCATTGCGCAGGCGCAAATACTGCCAGGCGAGGGTGGCCATGACCACCAGAATGACGGCACTGGCGACGATGGCGATGTTGGTCTTGAGTTCAGCCTGTTCGAGGTCCACCAGATTGGCTCCGTCGGCCGAGGTATAGGCGTTCCAGTGTTCCAGAATCTGGTCCATCTGCCCGGAACGGGCGACGGCGTTGATGCCCTGGCGCAGCAGGACCGTTGCCTGGGCTGCGTCTTTTTGGCCCACGATGCTTAGTTCGGCGCGCAACGGCATGAGTGTGTGGGTCACGAAATTTGAGCCTTCACACTGCTTGGGGCGGTCCAGCAGGGCAGCCTGCAAAAAGCGCGTTTCGACGACGGCCACATCGGCCTTGCCCTGGCAGACCGAGATCAGCGCATTGTCGCGCGTATCGGTGGGATAAATGACGGAGCCGGGAAACGCCGCCTTGAAGGTGGGCAAGAGCGTGGATTTGCCGCGGATTGCCACCTTGGAGGAATTGATGAGCCGGTCATCCAGATGCTGATGGAAGGCCAGCGCCACGGCGATAGTGTCGTTGGTTAGCCACGGTTCGGAAAATTTGTAGAGACGAAGCCGGTCGGGGGTTTCGCCCAGAGCGGGCCAGAGGTCGACGGCTCTTTCCGCCAGCGCCTCATTTGCGGTCCGACGCCAGGGGACCCACTGGAGATGAATGCCAGCGTGCGACGCGGCCGCATTTATTATCTCCACGGCCATTCCGTCGACGGTGCCGTCGTCGTGCAAGACGTAATAAGGAGGGGCGTGGTCCGCCCCAATGCGGTAGGTGCGCTGGCGTGCGGCGCGCCGGGTGGCGAGCGGATAGAGGGCCAGTGCCAGCAAGGAAAAGATCAGCAAGGCGTACAGCGGCAGCGATCTTCTCTTAGGAGGCCAGCTCACATGGGGGTTATCGGCGTGAGCAGGAGGGAACGTTAGGGGGTGTTAGTGCGACGCCGAATTAGATTTGACAGGCGGAACCGCCTGCCCCACTCAATCCTAGCGGCTGGTGGGGGTTCCGGCGGTGGGGGGTTGCAAGATGGCGTCGGTCGCAATGCCTAGCCCTGCCAGCGTGACCGCGAGTCCACTAGTGAGCAGCAGGGCTTTTTTGAAAGGGAGGCGGGAGGGTCCTCCGATGCTGGCGCCGCTGGCGACGGATGAAGTTCCAAAGGAGGAGACGCTGCCGGTTTGCACGGTGCTGACGACGTCGCCCGCGCCATTGACGATTTGGGCGTTGCCGTTGATGGAGGCGACTTCGAGATTTTGGCCGGTGAGCGCGGCGACGGCGTCGGCATTGGGCGCGCCGGTGACGAACAGGCCGCCGTAGCTGATACGGCAATCGCCGAAATGGCGGGCGCGGACGGAGCCGGTTTCGAGCATCACCAGCTTGACGGCGATGGCGATGACGGAGTGCGGGGCCACGACATATTCGCAGTGATCGTGGAGGTAGAGCGTGACGGGTTTGTCGAGCGCCTGAATGCGCGTGCCTTTGAGCAGATTGGCGTTGCTGGGAGTGGATGCGCCGTTGACCAGAAACTGGTCGCCGAGGGCGATGCCGACCACATTATTGGAGAGAGTGACGTTGGCGGGAACGTCGCCGGTGCCGGTGCCGCCGGAACTGCCCTGCTGCAGGCGCTTGGACACATTGCCGGCGATATTGGTCTGACGAATTTGCGCTTCGCCGATGCTCTGGCCCTGGAAAGACACATGGACCGTGACAGCGAACGAGCCGGGAACACCATTGTTCTTGATGCTGGAGCCCACAGCCAATCCATCGGCATTGGTGGTGGTTGCAAAATGAGTGCTGCCATTGGCGAAGGTCGCGCCCGCGCCGGAACTGGGAGCGTCGAATTCGACGTAGGCTCCAGAAACGGGGTGGTGCGCGGCGTCGGAGACCTGAATGACGGGTTCGCGTGCGGTTTTGGAGGCTACGCTGTTGAGAGAGCCATCGCCATCGACCACCGCAATTCGGTATCCGCCAGCGGGGTTTTGAGCCGCTGCGAAGCTGGTGGCTAGCGAAATGACCGCAAGGAACTGAAACAAGCGCATCGGGTTAGTTATCGCTCCACGTAGTAGTAGGGTATCACGCGGATTCATCTCACGTTATCCTTGCGGGCATGAGCAAGTACCAGTCGGCGGTTGGTACAAACCTATACAAGTTCAGTGATTTGAAGAAGCTGCTGGCGAAGGCTACGCCGGCGCGGTCGGGCGATCAACTGGCGAATCTGGCGGCGGCGAGCGCGGAGGAGCGGATTGCGGCGCAGATGGCATTGGCGGATGTCCGGCTGAAGGATTTTCTGGCGGAGCCGGTGATTCCCTATGAAGAAGACGAGGTGACGCGGCTGATTTTCGACAGCCACGATGCGGCGGCGTTTGTTCCGGTGGCGCATTTGACGGTGGGGGATTTTCGCGACTGGCTGCTGAGCCATGAAGCGGATGGCGCGGCGCTGGCCCAACTGGCGGCGGGGTTGATGCCGGAGCAGGCGGCGGCGGTTTCCAAGATTATGCGCGAACAGGACTTGATTCAGGTGGCGCGCAAGATTGAGGTGGTGACGCGCTTTCGCACGACGGTGGGGTTGAAGGGCACGCTGGCGACGCGGCTGCAGCCGAATCATCCGTCGGACGATCCGCAGGCGATTACGGCGAGCATTATCGACGGGCTGATGCTGGAGAGCGGGGATGCGGTGATAGGCATTAATCCGGCGTCGGATAATCCAAAGCGCTTGATGCAGTTGCTGCGGCTGATTGAGAGCATTCGGCTGCGGTATGCGATTCCGGCGCAGAGCTGCGTGCTGGCGCATGTGACGACGCAGATGGAGGCGATGCGGGCGGGTGCGGCGGTGGATCTGGTGTTTCAGAGCATTGGCGGAACGGAGGGGACGAACCGGTCGTTTGGGATCACGCTTCAGATGCTGGGCGAGGCGCAGCAGATGGCGCAGGAATTGAAGCGCGGCACGGTGGGACAGAACGTGATGTATTTCGAAACGGGACAGGGGAGTTCGCTGTCGGCGAATGCGCATAAGGGCGTGGACCAGCAGACGTGTGAGGCGCGGGCGTATGCGGTGGCGCGGGCGTTTTCTCCGATGCTGGTGAACACGGTTGTCGGGTTTATCGGGCCGGAATATCTTTACAACGGCAAGCAGATTCGGCGGGCGGCGCTGGAGGATCACTTTTGCGGCAAGATGCTGGGGCTGCCGATGGGTTGCGATGTCTGCTACACGAACCATGCAGAGGCGGATGATAACGACATGGATGCGATTTTGACGATGCTGGGCGCGGCGGGGGTGAATTACATCATGGGCGTGCCGGGGGCGGATGACATCATGCTGAATTACCAGAGCACTTCCTTTCATGATGCGCTATTTTTGCGGCGGGTGTTTGGGCTGAAGGCGACGCCGGAGTTTGCGGCGTGGTATGAGGCGCGCAGGCCGGAGTTGCGGGATGCGATGAAGATGCTGGCATGAAAAGGCTGGGCGATTTCACGAATGCGCGGGTGGATTTGGGGAGGGCGGGCGACAGCGTGCCGACGGCGCGACTGCTGGAGTTTCGGCTGGCGCATGCGCGGGCCCGGGATGCGGTGCATTTGGGGATGGATAGCCGGTCGCTGATGCAGGAGTTTGCGGAGATGGGGTGGGATTCGGTTTTGGTGGCAAGCCAGGCGAGGACGCGCGAGGATTATTTGCTGCGGCCGGATTTGGGGCGTTTGCTGGCAGAGGTTGCGCGGGAACGGCTGGCGGGGATTGAACTGCCGGTGGTGTTTTGCGTGGCGGATGGATTATCGGCGGCGGCGGTTCACCGGCATGCGGCGAATCTGCTGAAGGAGTTGCGACCGGCTTCGCCGATTGTCTTGATTGAGCAGGGGCGCGTGGCGATTGGCGATGGCGTGGGGGAGATGGTGAAGGCGGAGGTTTGTGTTTTGCTGATTGGGGAGCGGCCGGGATTGAGTTCTCCAGATAGTTTGGGGGTTTATGTAACGTATGGGCCGAGGATTGGGCGGAGCGATGCGGAGCGGAATTGTGTTTCGAATATTCATGACCAGGGGTTGAGTTATGCGGTGGCGGCGCAGAAGATCAATTATTTGGTGCATGAGGCGCGCGTGCTGAAGCTGACGGGGGTGGAGTTGAAGGAGCGGGCGGGATTGCTGGAGTAGGACCGTCTTGCAATAATTAGTGAAGGAACATATTATGACGCTAACTGTTGAAGTGCCACCCGATGTAGAAGCTGGCCTGCAGGCGCAGGCACAGGCACTAGGGCTGGACATGCCCAGCTACGTTGAAAACGTCCTGCGCAGGGAAGCCATGGCGCAACCGGTTGCTGAAGTCTTCCGCCCCGCTGCCGAGCTTACTCCCGAAGAGAGGCTGGTGCATTTGCGAAAGTTTCTCGAAAGCCATGCTGGCAATACGGTTGTCCTGACTGATGAGGAGATGGATCGCGAATCGATATACGAAGACCGCGGCCTGTAAATGGAAGCTGCGCTTGCCGATAGCAATATTCTGTTGCGCCTGGCGCAACCGGCACACACTGAACACTACGTAACCGCTGCGGCTGTTACCAAGCTGATCAGGCAAGGCTTTGACCTTTGCGTCGTGCCGCAGAACCTTGTCGAATTCTGGGCGGTGGCTACGCGCCCTAGCACCAGCAGAGGGGGATTGGGCATGAAGCTCGATGCAGCGGACGGTGAGTTGACACGGCTCCGCAGTCTTTTTCATTTGCGGGAAGGCGCGGCGGGCATTGCCGACCGCTGGCAACGGCTGGTGAAGGAGCATCGGGTCAGCGGCAAACAGGTGCATGACGCGCACCTGGTGGCGGCGATGCAGGTGTATGGACTGCGGACGATCCTAACTTTTAATGGTGATGATTTCAAGCGGTATCCAGGAATTTTTGTGCTGAATCCGGCGTCTCTTTAGAACTCCTCATCGCTTAAACTAGGGACGATCTGGAGGAGGTTTGAATGCTGGAAACGTTCACGGAGGCGGCGAAGCAGAGCTTGTTTTTTGCGCGGTACGAGGCGAGCAAGACGGGCAGCTCGGCGATTGAAGTGGAGCATCTGGCGCTGGGGGTGTTGCGCGCGGATTTGGCGCTGGGGTGGAAGGTTTTTCCGTCGCGGGATGACATTCGCAAGGTGCGTGACCGGATTGAGCGGGAAATTCCGAAGAGCGCGCAGGTTTCGACGTCGGTGGATATACCGCCAAGCGTGCATTGCCAGCGTGTGCTGAGTTATGCGACGGCGGAAGCGGAACGGCTGGGGGAGAAGAACACCGGCACGGTGCATTTGCTGATGGGGATTTTGCGCGAGAACGGGAGCGTGACGGCTGGGGTTTTGCGGGAGTATGGCGTCACTGTAGAGCGGCTGGACACGCCGGGGCCAGTGGCTCCGATTGCGATTGAGGGGATTCGCAATCTGGTGACGGAGGCGGGCCAGGGCAAGCTGCCAGCCTTGATTGGGCGCGAACGGGAGCTGGAACAGATGATTCAGATTCTTTCGCGGCGGACGCGGAGCAATGCGGTGCTGGTGGGTGAACCGGGCGTGGGGAAGGAATCGCTGGTGTTTGGTTTGGCGCGGCGGATTGCGGACGATGCGGTGCCGGAGGGCTTGCTGGATGCGCCGATTTATGCGGTGGATGCGCGGGATTTGGCGCGGGAGTTTAGTCCCAATCGGCCGCAAACTCCAGCGCATGTTCGAGCGGCGTTGGAGGCAGACGGGGCGATTGTTTATGTGCGCGGGCTGTTTGATCTGCGCGAAGCGCTGCCGCTGGCGGCGAAGCATTTTAAGGAGAAGCAGGCGCGCTGGATTGCGACGGCGGGTCCGCTGTCTTTTCGATTCGCGCTGGATCGGGATGATGAAGTGGCGCGGTGTTTTGAGGCGGTGAGTGTGGCGGCGCCGACGGCGGAGGAGACGGTTGCGATTGTGGATGCCGCGAAGGAGGGGTTTGAGCGGTTTCATGGCGTGGCGATTTCAGCGGAAGCGGTGCAGGCGGCGGTTGTGGCGGCGGGGCGGTTTTTGCGGGATCGGTCTTTGCCGGATAGTGTTTTGGATTTGATTGATGATGCGGGGGCGAGAGTGAAGTTGCGGTCGGCAGCGTTGTTGCCCGACGTTGCCGCCATCAAGAGGCGTTTGTCTGAGCTTGTGCAAGAAATGGAGCGCGCGATTGCCACGCATCATTTTGAAGAGGCGAAGCGCTTATCCGACTCCGTGGACAAGTTGCGGGCCGAACTTGCTGGGATGAAAAGCGAGCTGCCTCCGGCTGAGCAGCAGAAGAGTGTTTCGGCGGAGGATGTTTTGGAGGCGGTGGCGGCGCGCTGTTTGATCAGTGTAGAGGCGGTGAAGGCGGCGCTGGCGCGCACGGAGGAACCAGATTTGATGACGAAATTATGCGCGAGAATTCCGCCCGGGAGGCGCGATTGGGTGCCTGGGCTCTACGCGCATTTGACGACTTGCTCCCGTGACGATGCGGAGCAGTTAGCGGAAGCAATTCGGACGGTCTACAGCCGATTGATCAAGCTGGCGACGTAGCCGGCTCCGAAGCCGTTGTCGATGTTGACGACCGTTACGTTGCTGGAGCAACTGTTGAGCATTCCGAGCAGCGCGGCGAGGCCATGAAAGCTGGCTCCGTAGCCGATGCTGGTGGGGACGGCGATGACGGGGCAGCCGACCAGGCCGCCGACCACGCTGGGCAGAGCGCCTTCCATGCCGGCGGCGACGATGGCTACTCGCGCGCTGGCCAGGCGGTCGCGTTGGTTGAGCAAGCGGTGGATGCCGGCGACGCCGACGTCGGCGATGAGGTCGACGTCGTTGCCCATGACTTCGGCGGTGAGCTGGGCTTCTTCGATGACGAAGAGGTCGCTGGTGCCGGCGCAGAGAGCGGCGATTTTGCCTTTGCCGCGAATGGTGCGGTCACGCCAGACGCGGACGACGCGGGAGGCGGGGAAATATTCGGCTTCGGGCGCGAGGTTTTGGACGCGGTCGGCCATTTCGGGGGTGGCGCGGGTGAGCAGGAGGTTGTCGGATTTGGCGAGCAGGGCGGCGGCGATGGCGGCGACTTGATCGGGCGATTTGCCCATGCCGAAGATGACCTCTGGCATGCCGTGGCGCAGGGCGCGGTGGTGGTCCACTTTGGCAAAGCCAAGGTCTTCGAAGGGCAGCGTGCGCAGGCTTTCCAAGGCTTGCGGAACGGGCGTTTGGCCGTCACGGACCTGTTCGAGGAGTTGCTGCAACTGATGGGTGTTCATAGGGGTATAGCGGACGACAGGGCAGCGAAAAAAGGGGACGGAGAGGTATGTCCACCTGCGGGGATTGTGAACCCGGGGAGGAGTTCTGTTGGGGACATACTTCTCCGTCCCCTTTTTTCGCTTCTTCTGGCGCGCGTGAGCATCCTTTAAAATAGTAGCGGCACCCACTTTACATGGCATCCTTTTGGAAACGTTTGCGGCTGACACTCGACATGATCAAATTTGAGCATTCGGTGTTTGCGCTGCCGTTTGCGCTGACCGGGGCGCTGCTCGCGTGGCGGGACGCGGGGTTCCAGGTGCCGGATTTGCTGGGGCGGTTTGGCTGGATTGTGGTGGCGATGGTTTCGGCGCGCTCGGCCGCGATGGCGTTCAACCGAATTCTGGATGCCGACATTGATTCGCGGAATGGCCGCACAGCGATGAGACACTTGCCGGCAGGTTTGCTTTCAGAGAAATTTGCGTGGGGCTTTACGCTGGCCGCTTCGGCAGTGTTTGTGTTTGCGGCCTGGCAATTGGGGCGGTTTTGCTTATTGCTTTCACCGCTGGCGCTGGCGATTCTTTTTTTCTACTCATTTGCAAAGCGGTTCACGATGTTTTCGCATTTGATTCTGGGGTTCTGTCTGGGGATTGCTCCCGCGGCGGCGTGGATTGGGATGCGCGGGACCTTGGATGTCCGGATTTTGTGGCTGACGGCGGCGGTGATGTTCTGGACGGCGGGGTTTGACGTGATTTACGCATGCCAGGATTACGAATTCGACCGCAAGGAAGGGCTGTTCAGCATTCCGAAGCGCGTGGGCATTAAGAGCGCACTGCTATTGGCGCGCTTGCTTCATCTGGCAATGATTGTGTGCCTGGGCGCGCTGGTGCTGGCCTTCCATTTGGGGCCGCTGAGCTGGGCGGGCGTGGCGGCGGTGATGATTTTGCTGATTTATGAGCATGGGCTGGTGAAGCCGCATGATTTGTCACGCGTGAATGCGGCCTTCTTCACCGTGAACGGCTATGTCAGCGTTCTGTTTTTTGCGTTCTGGGCCGCCGATATTCTGATTCATCGAAAGTTTACATAAATGCCAACAACCGTTATTGACGATGCCCGATTGCGGCCCATTTTTGAGAAGGTGCAGGCCGGGGCGCGTCTTTCGTTTGACGATGCCGTGACGATGTACCGCAGTTCCGACATTTTGTCGCTGGGGCATATGGCGAACCTGGTGCGCGAACGCAAGCATGGCGACACCACTTATTTCAACGTCAACCGGCACGTTAATCCGACCGATGTGTGCGTGGCGAGCTGCCGTTTGTGCGCGTTTGGAAAACGGGCGAAAGACCCCACTTCCTACACGATGTCGATGGAGCAGGTTTGGGAAGTGGCGGGGCATGGCTATGCCGAGGCGGTGACGGAATTTCATATTGTGGGCGGGCTGCATCCGGAGCTTTCACTCGATTGGTTTTGCGAAATGATTGCCGGCTTGAAGCTGCGTTACCCGGATGTTCATTTGAAAGCTTTCACGATGGTGGAGGTTGCGTTTCTGGCCAAGCGCGCGAAATTGTCGCTGCGCGAGACGCTGATTCGGCTGAAGGACGCGGGCGTGGATTCGCTGCCGGGCGGCGGGGCGGAGATTTTTTCAGAGCGCATTCGGCGCATTATTTGCGACCACAAGATTGACGGGAATGAATGGCTGGAGACGGCGAAGATTGCGCATGAGATTGGGCTGAAGAGCAATTGCACGATGCTTTATGGGCATCTGGAAACGGAAGAAGACCGTGCGGATCATCTGGTGAAGCTGCGCGCGGTGCAGGATGAGACGAACGGGTTTGTCACGTTTATCCCGCTGGCGTTTCATCCCGACAACACGGCGTTGTCGCACTTGCCGAAGACGACCGGGTTTGACGATTTGAAGCAGATTGCGATTTCGCGGCTGATGCTGGACAACATTCCGCACATCAAGGCGTACTGGATTATGATGACGCCGAGCGTGGCGCAGATTGCGCAGCGGTTTGGGGCGAACGATATTGACGGGACGGTGGTGGAAGAGAAGATTTACCACGATGCGGGCGCGACCACCAGCCAGCATTTGCGGCGGCAGGATTTGCTGCGGCTGATTCGGGAAGCGGGAAGGCAGCCGGTGGAGCGTGACACGGCTTATAGACCGGTGACTCGGACAGAATCGGCGTTTACGGTTCTGGTTTAGGCGGGGTTGCGGGCACAGGGGCAGCAAAAGAGAGGACGGAGAGGTATGTCCACCGAGTTGAATTTTTGGTGCGGGTGGATTATCTGTTAGGGACATATTTCTCCGTCCCCTCCTTTGCACGCTGCGAGGGTGGATGGTTTAAACGGTGGTTCGCGGGGCGAGGCGGAAGATTCGGCCGAAGAAGGTGGGTTTGGCGGGCGTTGGAGCCGATTGAGGATTGCGGTCCAGGCCGGCTAAGGTTTCTCGCAGGAATGACTCGGGGAGATGTTTTGCTCCGTCCTGGGCCATGGCGGCCAGCCATTGGCGGGCGGTTTCATCGATGGAAGTCACACGGCGCAGGTCGAGTGTTAAGACCCGGTTTTTGAGAGTTGTTTTTGCGGTCTGCCAGCAGCAGGTGAGTTCAGCGACGCAATTTTCATCGAAGGGGCCGACCATCTCTAATGAATAGCCTTTGGATGTGTCGTGAATGTAATATTTGAAGCGCGCAGGCATATTGATGTGGCGTTGATCCTTTTTGAACCCTTTAAGCATCCGTGACCGTCATAAAGCTTTGATTCAAACGCTCCTGAATGGGTTCCAGAAATGCAGATGGACTGTTTATCGGCAGTTTTTCTAGAGTTCGCATGGAAATTTTCAGGTGAGCCTTGTTTTTAAGTAGACGACCCTTTCCTAACAACAGTTGACATGAATAATGTTCAGGCCACGGCCACACTTTTTTTACTTTTTAGCTTGCCGTGCATGTATGGCCAGGAAAAGAAGACACTCGACGCGGATGATCCGGCGGCGAAAAACGAAGACAAGCGCGTGCTGGGGGTTCTGCCGAACTACCGGACGGCGGAATTGACGCCGGATTATCATCCGATTTCCAACAAGTACAAGATGAAGATTGCGTTAAAGGATTCCTTCGACTATCCGCTGGCTGGCGTGGCGGCGGCGTATGCGCTTCTTTATCAGGCAGAGAACAGCCATCCGCAATTCGGCCAGGGCGTTGAAGGCTATGCGAAGCGATTAGGGACTTCTTACACAGACCAACTGGTTGGAAACATGCTGACCGAAGGGGTTTTGCCGGTTGTCTTCAGAGAAGATCCGCGGTATTTCCGCAAGTCGACGGGAAGCACGAGGTCGCGCATCGGGTATGCGCTTTCGCGAATTGTGATTACCAAGACCAATCAGGGCAATGAGACTTTCAACTTTGCCGAGATTCTGGGGAATGGCATTGCTTCCGGCGTGGGACTGAGCTATTACCAGGACGACCGGGACTTTCACGATTTCCTGCAGAACTGGGGGACGCAACTGGCGACGGACGCGTTTTCTCAGGTGCTAAAAGAATTCTGGCCCGACATCAAGCGCAAGTATTTTCATAAGCACGACAAGAGCGCGGCGAATTAGGCGCTCTGGACACGTGTGCGCAGGGTTGCGCCCTCGCTGAGTTGCAGCATTTTCCTCAGCGCGGCGGCGGTTTCGGGATGCGTGGCGTCCAGCTGATCCCAATGATCGCCGTGAGTGGTTTTCAGCGAATCGGCTAGCGCTCCGCCCCAGGTGCTGCGCGCGCCTTTCAGGAAACCGGCCAGCATTTCATCCGACAAATTTTCGATGAGAGCGAGCAACTGATTTCCCGACAGGCCGCTTTCGCGCAGGAGCTGCTGCGCGGCCAGCAGCAAGGGAATGGGAAAGGCGCTGCAAAGAGTGGTGGCGGCGAAGAGCAGATGCTTGGAGCCGGGACGCAGTTCCAGCGCCCGAACGTGGGCTTTGTCCAGCAGGCGGCGCATCTGGCGAACCACGGCCAAATCGCCTTCAAGCGCGAAGGTTTTTTCGGAACCGGTGGGCAGGGCTACCAAGCTGGCGGTGGCTGCGCCGAGCCGGCGAAGAGGGTCGAGTTTTTCGGTGGGCGACCAGGTTTCGCAGAGCACAAAGGAATGCTCAGGCAAGGCGAGGCCCGCGCCGCAGATTTCAGAGACGACGCGGATGATGGCGGAATCGGGAACGCGGATGAGAATGGTGCGCGCGCTGGCGAGATCAGAGTAGCCGGCCACGCCGTCGCCGCCTTTGAGGAAGTTGGAAAAGCGGCGCGCCACTGGCAGACTGGACGATTTCACGGGCCCCAATTCGGCGGTTATCGCGGGCAGCCGCAATAGCGTGGACGAGGAGGAGTTACCTTCGATTACCAGACCGATGGATAGCTTCTTCATGCATTTCGTTAGCTTTTAGCGCTTTCATACGGTCGCGGAACTGGGCAGCCTTTTCAAAATCGAACACTTTGGCGGCTTCCCGCATTTTCTTTTCCAGCTCGGAAATGAGCAAGTCACGCTGCTCCTGGGTGAGCTGCTCTTCAGGGACGCTCTCGGTTTCATCGTCCAGCGGGACGGTGACATAGTCGCCTTCGGCGATAGCCACCAGGCTCATGTCGATGGGCTTGATGATGGATTGAGGCGTGATGTTATTTGACTGATTGTAAGCGATTTGAATTTTGCGACGCCGTTCGGTTTCCTTCATGGCTCTATCCATGCTGGCGGTGATCACATCAGCGTAGAGGACGGCGCGCCCGTGAAGGTTTCGGGCGGCGCGGCCAATGGTTTGAATGAGCGAGCCGGCCGAGCGCAGGAAGCCCTCTTTATCGGCATCGAGGATGGCGACCAGAGAGACTTCAGGCAGGTCCAAACCTTCGCGCAGCAGGTTCACTCCGATCAAGACGTCATAGATGCCGCGGCGCAGATCGCGCAGGATTCGGATGCGGTCGAGCGTGCTGACTTCGGAATGCAGATAGGCGCACTTCACGCCGACTTCGGTGTAATATTCGGCCAGATCTTCCGACATGCGCTTAGTCAGAGTTGTAACCAGCACGCGTTCGTTGCGCTCGACGCGCAGGCGGATTTCATTTAGTAAGTTGTCAACCTGGCCTTTGATGGGTCTTACTTCTATCTCGGGGTCAATCAGGCCAGTGGGACGAATCACCTGCTCGACAACGACGCCGGTCGACTTAGTTAGTTCGTAAGGGCCGGGAGTGGCGGAGACGTAAACAAGCTGATTCACGCGGTTTTCAAATTCCTCAAACGTGAGCGGGCGGTTGTCGCGGGCGCTGGGCAGGCGGAAGCCGTAGTTGACCAGAACATCTTTGCGTGAGCGGTCGCCATGATACATGCCCTGCAATTGGGGCATGGTCTGGTGGCTTTCGTCGATGAACATGAGGGCGTCGGTGGGCAGGTAATCGAGCAGGGTGGGCGGCGCTTCGCCGGGAAGGCGGCCGGAAAAATGGCGCGAGTAGTTTTCGATTCCGTGACAGTAGCCGATTTGCTTGATCATTTCCAGATCAAACATGGTGCGCTGATAAAGGCGCTGGGCCTCAATCAGTTTGCCTTGCGCTTCCAGCTCCTTGTGCCACCATTGCAGTTCGTTTTCGATGCTGACCATGGCCTGCTGGCGGGTGGGCGCGTCCATGACGTAATGGGTTTTGGGGTAAATGGGCAGGCGCAGATAAGTTTGTTTCACCTGGCCTAATATGGGATCAATTTGACTCAGTGACTCAATTTCATCGCCCCACATTTCGATGCGGAAGGCGTTGTCGTCGTAAGTGGGGAATAACTCGATGACGTCGCCGCGCACGCGGAAAGTGCCGCGGCGGAAGTCGTGGTCGTTGCGTTCGTAGAGGATCTCCACAAGACGCTGGGTGAGTTCCTTGCGGGTGATGTGCTGGCCTTTTTCGAGCATCAGAAGCATGCCGTAATAGGCTTCGGGAGAGCCTAAGCCATAGATGCAACTGACGCTGGCGATGATGACGCAATCGCGGCGCTCGAATAAGGAGCGGGTGGCGGAGAGGCGGAGTTTGTCGAGTTCGTCGTTAATGGTGGCTTCTTTTTCGATGTAGATATCGCCGGAGGGAATGTAAGCTTCGGGCTGATAGTAATCGTAGTAACTGACAAAGTATTCGACGGCGTTAGTGGGGAAGAAAGTCTTGAATTCGTGATAGAGCTGGGCGGCGAGGGTTTTGTTGTGGGCCAGGATGAGGGCGGGGCGGTCGGTGGCTTCAATGACCTTGGCCATGGTGAAGGTTTTGCCGGAGCCGGTGACGCCGAGCAGGACCTGGTGGTTTTCAGCTTCCTGAATTCCGCGGGTTAGCTGCTCAATGGCGGAAGCCTGGTCACCGCGCGGTTGATAGTCGATACCCAGCTTGAACGGCACGAACTAAGTATAAGGGGCGGTGGGTTAGATGATGGAGAGCGAGGCGATGCGTTCGCGCTCGGCGTTGAATTCGCAGCCGATGAGGGTGATGCAGGACAGCAGGTAGAGCCAGATCAGCAGAATGACGACGGTTCCCAGGCTGCCGTAAAAGATGTTGTAGTTGGCCAGATGGGCGACATACCAGGCGAAGCCGGCGGTAGCGAGCAGCCAGAGCGTGGTGGCCACCAGCGCGCCGGGCCAGACGCGGGCGAAGCGGGAACCGACAATGGCGGTGACGTTGGGCGGCTCAGGGCGGTGATTGGGGCCGAAGTAGTAAAGAAGGCCGGTCACGAGCGTGACGGCCGCAAAGGCGACGAGATATTGGCCAATTTTCCAGAGCGCGTGAACGGGAGAGCTGAGTTCGGAGAACCCGATGTAGGAAACCAGGGCGCGCTCAATGCGGTTGCCGAAAATGATCAGGGAGGAAGCGGCCAGGACGGGGATGGCGGATATGAGGACCAGGAAGATAGCCATGGCACGCTGTTTCAGCATGGGGCGGCCGGAGGGAATGCGATAAGCGGCCTGAAAGCCTTCCATCAGGCTGGCCATTGCGCCCGAAGCCGCCCATAACGAAACGGCGACGGCGACGATGGGCAGCGAAACGGGCCGGACGGAATGCTCCCGGAGACGCGAGAGCACCAATTCCTGGGTTCCGGGCGGCAAAACTTCGGCGGCGAAGCGGGCGATGACGTGGACCACGGAGCGGGCGTTTACCTCGAAGAGAAGGGCGGCCATGGTGGTGAGAATCGGGAACAGCGACAGCAGAGAGGAATAGGCGGCTCCTTTGGCGATGGCGAAGCAGTTGTCTTCAAAGGCTGCCACGAAGGCGCAGCGAATGAGCCATAAGTTGCGCACGAAAAGGCTGGGCTCGACAATCAGGTTTTTGTCGGCCGCTATGGGTACTGGTTCGGGAACCTGCGCTTTTGCTTTAGGCATTGCCAACTGTCTTTAGATAGATGATATCCGCTGCGTGGGGAGATCGCTGGTCCGCCACGGGCAACTACGAGTACCTGCAAACTATTGGGGGTGAATGCGCGCAGAGCGGGCTGCTGATGGGCGCGGAAATGGCTGTTTAGAGCATTTGCGGTTCCATTGACGCAGAGCGTTAGTTCTAGAACTCTCGAAACGCCTTATGACCGGAGCCCCTTAGTCCTGTTGACACACGTAAACGTAGGCTGCTACTAGTATTTCTGGAGCAACTGAGGTCCACAATGAAAACAGATCTATCTCCCAGCTTCGATCCCCGGAACAAAGTGGTTAGCTTCCGGCTGTCTGACAACGAGTATGAGTTTGCCAGCGACTTTTGCAAAGCCAGCGGCTTTCGCGGCATGTCGATGCTGGCGCGTTCGGCTTTCCTGGCGTATTTGCCGCAGACGGGTGAGCGTCCGCTGCATCAGGACGATCCGGCGATGCTGCAAGTGGAGCTGAAGACTTTGCATTCCGAACTGGCGCGGCTGATTGCGTCGCTGAGCAAGATTCAGGAGCATTTGAGCACGCCTGACGAGCGGCCTGGCGAGCAGCCGGAAGAGCATCTGAGTGAAAGGGCGATGACGGCTGAGCATTCGGCGTAGTTCGCACTGAATGGAAGAGAAGCGCAGACCTGCCACTTTTCGGAGCCTTGGACCAAGTTCGCCGGCTGCGGCCAAAGCGGCTGGCCCGCGACTGACGGCGGAGCCATTCGGGCACAAGCTTTGGCGGGGCAAGTGGGTGGCGGGTTTTACGGCTGCGGCGTTTGCGCTGCTGGCGATGATGCTGGGGGCGTTGCAGCAGCCGCTTTACCGCGAGCAATTGTCGATTGAGGTGCAAGGGCCGCATGCGGCGGCGGCTGACGAAACCTTTATTGAGGCGCAGATCCGGATTATCCAAAGCCAGGCGATGGCGGAGCGGGTGCTGGCGCGGCTGAGCGACGTTGACCGGGCACGGCTGCTGGAAAGGCCGCATTTCTGGTGGATGCGCGCAGGCGAGCCGGCGGCGGACTACGTGCGGCGGCATATTCTGGCGCGGGCGGCGGTGAAATCGGCCGAGCAGGCGGGGATTATCGATATCTCTTTTCTGGCGGCGGACCCGGCGGCGGGCGCGCATTTCCTGAATATTCTGGCGCGGGAACTGGCGGACTTTAATGTGGAGCGCACGTGGCGGGTGGTGCAGACGAATCGCCAGTGGACGGAGCGGCAGCTTGACGATTTGCGGCGGAAATGGGAGCAATCGGAGCAAGTGCTGGCGGAATATCAGCAGGTTTCGGGGTTAGGGGGTGTGGCGGCAGGCCATCCCTCTATCGCAACCGTGCCCGAAGCGGACGATGCGAAAACGCGCCAGTTGCGGGCGCGGCTGGCGGAACTGAACAGGGAGATTGCGCAGTGGCAGGCGCTGTATGGGCCTTCGGGGGCAACGGTGCTGAAGCTGAAGGCAGACGCGGCTGAAACGGAGGCGGCGCTGCGGCAACAGCGGCGGCCGGGCGTTTTGCTGAAGCCGGTTTCGCAGCCGGTGACACCGGCTCAGCAGGCGCATCTGGCGGCGCTGCAGCAGGAAGCGGCATCGAACCGGGCTATTTATGAGAGCACGGCCACGAGGTTGAAGGAAGCCAGTGTTTTGATGGCGGCGGAATTGGGCAGCATCAGCGTGGTGGATCCGGCGACGCCGGCGAACAATCTTGCCACGCCGAGCCAGTTTATGACGGGATCGCTGGGAGCTTTCATGGGATTGGCGCTGGGCGTGGCGTTTGTGGCGCTGCGGGAGCGCTTTTCCGGCACGTTTTCCGAGCCGGCGGCGCTGGGGCAGTATCTGGGAATTCCGGTGCTGGGCGCGATTCCGGCAAACCGCTTTGGCGAGGATGGGAAAATTTACGACGAGGCGAATCAGGAACCGGCGCTGCATTTGAACTTTGAAGCGGATTTGCAGACGGCGGAGGCATTTCGCACCATTCGGTCTTCGATTCTGCTGGGGGTGAGCCATATTGGCGCAAACCAGAAATCGGGGCCGCGGCGGCTGGTGTTTACCAGCGCAAGCGCGGGGGAAGGGACGACGTTTGTGACCGGCAATCTGGGGGCGGCGCTGGCGAGCGCGCAGCGGCGGGTGCTGCTGGTGGATGGGAATTTGCGGGACCCGGGCTTGCACAAGATTTTCGGGGCGGATAACGAGCGCGGGCTGGCGGATCTGCTGGGCCGGCAGCTTTCTGAAAATGCGGTTTCGTCGCGCGACGTGATTCGCGAGACGCAGATTCCGGATTTGTATCTGCTTTCGGCGGGGCAGGCGGGCACGCGCGCGCCGGAGATTTTGTCTTCGGTTCAGCTTCCTCTGCTGATTCGCGAGTTTGCCAAGGGATTTGACCTGGTGCTGGTGGATTCGGCTCCGGCGCTTCCTTATGCCGATGCGCGGAGTTTGGCGCGCGCGGCGGACGGCGTGGTGCTGGTGGTGAAGGCGGGGTCAACGGGGCGCGATCAAGCGAGGGAAGCGCGGGAGGCGATCAGCCAGGACGGTTCGCCGATTATTGGGGCGATTTTGACGGAGTGGGATTCGGCGCTGTCGGCTTCGGCATAGTGGCGAGTTGCGCCGACGCTTGGCTGGACGCGACGGCTGCGCGTGTTTGCTCCAGCGAGGTGAGCATGGAGTCCCTGGAAATCCTGGCTGCGATGGCCCTGACCAGCAGCCGCAACGCCACGGGACTGGGGCGCGACAAGCCCATGGCCTCCACTTCGAAGTAGACACCGCCGTCGCGCTCTTCATATCTTTCGATGGACTCCAGCCGCCAGGCGTAGCCGCTTCCCTGGTCGGGCTGCAGCAGTTTCTCGTCGGGCTGGCCGTAGTTTTGAATGTCCTCTATGCGCGTTGACCGGGTGATGATGTAGCACCTTTGCTCTCCCGGCAGTCGCACCAGCCGGGATTCATATTCCACATCCATGGCCGACGTCACAAACATCACCCTCATCAAGGTGCGGATGGCAAAGCTGGCGGTGTCGTTTGACTTTTCGATGGCTTTCGAGCTGACCACCAGCGGCTTGTAGTATTCGTCGTAGCGGGCATAATCGCGGATGACAGCGAGCATTTCGTCGAGCTTCACATTGGGCGCGAAAGCTGCGCCGATCCAGTGATGAATGGTGCCTTCCGGCACCGGGAAACTGCCGTTGCCTTGGATGGGCTCGGACAGGAGTTGGCCGCTTTTTAGCAGGGCGGCGCGTTTGGGGTTCTCATCAATCCAGAGAAATTTGTGGCCGGGTTCAAGACGCCGCTGCATTGTGAGTTCGGCGCTGTGGACATACTGCCGCCAGGCTTGCAATGTTTCAGGTTTTAGCTCTGCACCGTGCGCCAGGGAAATCGCGAAAAGGACCAGGAGGATTGGCGAAAAGCGCATGAGAGCATTGTGGCAGTTTGGTGGCCAGGAAGGAGAGCGGGGATGATTATTGGACGGCTTTGGCGGGGCAGGTCATTCCGGCGAAGTATTGGGGGCGGAGGACTTGGGCGCTTTGCGGGTCTATGCTGAATTTCACGGTGACGGGATGGCCGTTGATTTTCATCGGGCCTTCGCCCGGGACGACGGGGGTCCATTGGAGCCCGTTTGCGCCGCGGTCGGCACGGTCCAGGGCGTGCCAGACGGCCCAGAGGCCGGTGGCGCTGACGATGGTGAAGTCGCTGCTGGAGCCGCCGATGCGGGCGAGCAGGTTCACGTCTTGCGTGGAACCGGGCCAGGGGAAGGTTTGCTTGGGAGAGTTTTTGGGATCGCCAGCCAGCGTGGTTCCTCCGATGGAGAGCGAGACGTGATCGACGTCCTGCGAAGGGAGGGCCTGGAGGATGAAGCTCATGCTGGGGTTGCCGCTGGAGTCGTGATAGAGGGCTTGCGACAGGTGCAGGGCGTGGTTCAGGAAGCTTAGATACGCGGGCGTGATGGCGGGCGTGGCTCCGGGGTTGGCTACATAATCGCTGCCCACCTGATGAACCTGGGCGGCGAGGCCGGTCTTGACAAAATCCCAAAGCTGGCCGGTTTGCGGGCTGAGCGCCGTGTTGAGTTCCTGGAGCGTGGCGTCTTCTTTCGAAGCTGTGTTGAAGGGATATTTTTTGAAGAGCGGACTGATGGCGGCGCAGGCTTTGCCGGCTTGGGCGTTGAGCTGGGCACCGGCAAGGCCTTCGAGCGTGGCGGGAACGTCCGTAATGGGGTCTTTCAAGAGGCTGCTGGATTTGGCCATGACGGTGGCTTTGGGGTCGGTAGGATCAGACTGAAAGCCGAGCGCCAGCGCCGTCTCTGCATTCAGGGCGTTGCCGACAGCGCCTTGCGCGGCACCGGCAGCCAGTTGGTTGGGATTGTTTTCCGGGCCGATGGCTTTGATGGCGTTGCTTAAGTTGCCGAGTCCGGCGACATAGGGATTGGCAGCGGAACCCACCAGTTGGCGAATGCAACCGGGCGGGGTGATGAGCTGGACGGGCTGGAAGGCCTGGGCCACTTCCTGGGTGGGGACGTTGGTGTTTTCCGAGGCCACGCAGAAGAGCTGCATCAGCGCGGACTGGGGACCTCCCAGCTTTTCCAAAACGCTGGCGGCGCGGGTGTAGCTGCCGTAAGGAATGGCTTCGGTGGTGGCAGCGAGGAAGTCGCGCCAAGTCTTGATGTAATCGGCGTCGTAGCGGTCTTTCAGGTCGGCGCGGATTTTGTTGTAATCGACGTTCTGCTGGCGCAGCGGGCCGAGGACCCATTGTTCTCCGCCCAAATTGGCGTTGTCTTGCAGCTTTTTCTGGAAACTGAGATAGGCGTCTTTGGTGAACCACGGTTCCACCTGATATTTGTTGCGGACGGTGTCTTCGGTGCCGGGATAATCGCGATTGAAGACGATGGACTTGAGGCGGCCGGCGGCGGAATCGAGAAGCGCGCGGTAAATGCTGTCTTCGAGCGGAAAGCCGTTCAAGAAAGCGCGGGCGGTTTCGACGGCGTCGTTATCGGGAGCGGCGAATTGCGGATAGGGATTGTGTTCCGGCAGATCGTCGGCATAGAAGGCGAAGTTTGCGGTGGCCTGGGCTTCGCGTTCGGAATCGACGGGCTGTTCTTTTTTCCAATGCAGGACCAGGACGCTGGCGAGATCGGGCCATTGTTTGTCGTGATTGCTGGTGGTGATGAGGTAGGCTTTGAGCGCGTTGTAGACGTACTGATAGCGAGAGTATTCATTGTCGTCGCCGGGATTTTTTGCAATTTGAATCAGGGCCTGCTGGGTGGGCTGCAAGAGCAGGCGGCGGAAGAGGGCGTAGTAGGTGACGCGCAAAGGCTGGCGGATGCTGTTGCCTTTATAGAGCAGGGCGCGATAGCTCCAGGGTGCGCCGTCGCGGTCGTAGTCGTTGAGAAGGGCGAGGGTTTCGCGGACCTTGGATAGCCTTTGCAGAGAATCTGTGGAGGCGAGCTGGCCGGAGGCGAGGCCGATATTGGGGACGGCACGGGCGGCTTCAAGGGCGTCCTGCGCGAGGCGGGAGTTGTTTCGGTAAGAAACGGTCCACCAAGAGGCGATGGCGAGCGCGAGCACGGCAGCAGAAGCCAGCGCCACGCGGCGCACGAAATTGACTTTGACGTTGACCTGAGCGGCAGTAGTTCCGACGCGGTCGGCGAGCAGAATGCCGGGGAACAGATTTCGCAGGAAGACCCATTGCGGAATTTTGCGCGCGCCAGCAGGCTGAGATGCGGCAATTGGAACAGTCTGCGCCGGGCGGTTGAACATGCGCGTTGCGCCGGAATCGAAGGCGGCTTCTTCTTCCATGGGGATTTGTGAGGCGGGAAGCACGTCGTTAATGACGATGGGGCGCACGCCGGAGAAATAGAAGCCGCGCAAGAAGGGGCTGGTGCCTAACTGGCTGGGGCGGCAGAGATCGGTCAAGAACTGGACCAGAAGGGGGCGCAGTTTTCCGAACTCACGCGGGAATTCATAAATGTTTGAGAGGTTGGCGGCGGTGCGTTCGCGGGCGAGATAGACAGGGCGCTTGTCGGCGAGTGAATAATAAAGAGTTTGGAAGGCGTTGTTGAGACGCAGGGATTGGCGCTCGGCGTAGGCGCCTTGCACACTAGCGGGCGGAATGGGCAGCGAGAGGCCCAGCATTTCGGCTGCTTCGGCTTCGTTCAGATTTTCGACGAAATCGCGGAAGTAAGGGATTTTGTCGGCCTTGGTGAACAGGACGTAGACGGGGAAACTAGAGCCGAGTTCATTTGACAGTTCGCTGAGCAGGGCCTGATAGTCGCGCGCTTTGGCGGCCAGAGCGCTTGCGCCGCCGGCTTGCAGGAAGGTTTCGCAATCGACGGTGAGAAGCACGGAACGGGTGGGAGGGGTTTTCGATGCCAGCAGCGAATTTAGCTGGACGGGCAGAAATTTTTTGAAGAGTTTGCGGCGCGCGACGGGGTCGGCCACAACGCTGCCGGAAGGATCGATAAAGAGCGTGTTGCGGGCGTACCAGAGATTGACGGAGGCGGTGGGAATGACGATGTTGGCCTGCAAGGCTTGCCCGGCGAGCAGTTCCGGTTCAATGCCGCTTTGCGTCAGAATGCTGGTTTTCGCGGAGCCAATGTCGCCCAGGACAAAGATGGCGGGCAGGCTGTTGAGCTGCTTGTTTCCGGTGGCGGCTTGAATGCGTTTTTGGGCTTCGTTGAAACTGAAGTCGATGTCATTTGCTGCGGAGGAGGCGGGCGCGTCCTGGTCTTTGGGGCGCAGAAGCAGATAACCGACGAAGCCGGCGATGCCCAGCAGCAGCAATCCGGCGCGGAGATACCAAAGGACGGGCGGTTTGATGCCCAGCCATGTGCCCAGGAACCAGCCCAGCAGAACCCAGACCAGCAGGATGGCAAGGGCAATCCAGAATGTCTTATTGAATTTCATGGGCAATGGCGGTCAACTGGCCGACAGCGGAACCGAGCGAGATTTCGTAAAACGTGAAGAGCAGAACCGCCAGCAGGAGGCCGGCAATGGCAGCCCAACGCAAGGCTGGAATCCATTTGTCGCCGGCGGGCGGCAAGACCTGGACAGGCGGCTGCCAGGCCAGCGGGACGGCAGCGCCGCGAATGCGCCGGATTTTTTCCTCAATCTGCGCGACGAAGCTGCGAATTTCGGCGTTGGTGCCGCTGGCGCTGTAACGGCCGCGGAAGCCGAGGAGCAGGCAAAGCTGGTGAACTTCGAGAAGATCGGCTAGCGGTTCGGAATCGGCGCGCGCCAGCAGGCGGTCCAGATTTTTGTAAAAAATTTCGCCAGCGATGTGGACGCCGAACATTTCCTCCTGCATGGGCTTGCGCTGCCAGTCGGCAAAGATGGGGTTCTGGGAATTGAGAATGGATTCGTCGACAAAAGCGACGACGGCGAAAGTGCCGATGCGCATGTCTTCCATGGCGTAGCCGCGGCGCGTGCCTTCGGTTTCGGCGGCTTTGAAGGCGTTGCGAATCTGGCTGCGAAAGACTTCGGCGTCGGTGACGCGCTGGCGGCCGGCGCGCAGGCGCACGATGACGGTGAGCACTTCCTGAAAGATGAGTGCCATGTTGTCCGCCCGCTTCAGGGTCTCAAAAGTTTCAAAAGTGGGCATACTAGGACTCAAGCAGCACAAGCAGTTCTATTTCAGGCGCGGGAATGTCGCCGGGGATGTAGATGCCGACGCGCCTGGTTTCCACCAAGTGATCCCAGCAGGGGCCGCTGCGGTTGATGGAAAAATATTGATTGGTGATGCGCGGGGCGAGCGATGCCGGGGGATTGGACACGTGCGTCAGCTTCATTCCGGGCAAGGCGCGCTTCACCAGTTCCGGAACGAATTTGGCGGAACAGACCTTAGCCAGGGCCGGGGTTGCGGAGATTAAGTCGGCCTCGCCGATGTTGGATGCCACAGAGAAGTACCAACGGGAACTGCCGAACAGGCGGGTGTCCGTTACATCTCCTTCCCAGAAATACCGGTCGATTTGTTCCAGGCGGACGGAGAGGCAGTTGGTGGGAACGACAAGTTCCAGGTGTTCGCGGATGTGAGAATCGAGCGCTTCGAAACAGGATTGCAATTCGAGGTGGTCGTAGACCGGCAAAGTTGCCGCTGAAGCGTCGAGACCAAACGTGCAGAGTGCGCCGCCGAGCCGCAGCATCTCCGTAAAAAGTTCTTCCGGGTGGCCTTGATTCGCCAGGTAGAGGTGGCGCAGGTTGGCGAGTCCGCTATTGACGGCATGGAGGAACCAGAAGGCGGAGATTTGCTGCGCGGACATGCCGCTGGCTTGGCGGTCGTAACCGCGGGTGGTGCCGGTGAAGCTGGAATTTTTCTGCGTCAGGATTTCGATGAGCCGGCGCGTCATATTCATCAGCGCCGGGCTGGCATTGAAGCGCACGACGGGCGGAATGAATTTTTCGTCAAAGACAAAATTTCCCGCGCCATCGCGCAGGATGCGGGCCAGCGGGAGAAGCTGGAGACCTTCGGTTTTTTCGCCCTCAAACACAATTCTGAGATTCTTGCGGCCGAAGCGGACGGGCTTTTCTTCGCCGCCCGTGATTTCGTCAAAGACGGGATGATTTTCGGCCACGAAGCGGGTGGCGGCAGTGAGGCTGCCGTTGAGTTCGCAGTTGCCGCCGAGGGTCTGGCGCTTGGGGATGGAAAGATAAGCCAGCAGCGTGGCGGAGGTGGGCGGGAAGATGGATTCAATTTGGCGGGCGGCGGGCAGCGGATCAGACGCGGGCATGTCAAAAGACAGGCCGTCTTCAAAAACGCCGCGCGCGTGGGAGAGGAGCATGGTGCCGTTGCGCAGGGCTTCGGCGTTTAGCTCAATGCCCAGGAAGCCGAAGGGGCTGAACCAGAGGGAGTCGGCTGAAAAGTGGATTGAGTCTTCAAAATAGCGGCTCTGGGCCTGAAAATGATGGGGCCCCAGATACATGCCTTCTTCCCAAACGATTCTTGAAAGATGTTTCACTGAATTCTCTATCATAGTGTCAGCCCTTGTTGAATGGGCCGGAGACTGAAAAGGCAAAAGCGAATGGAAGCGTTTGAGTTTTTGGGCGGCCGATATAACCGGCCGGAACAGATCATGTCGGGGCCGGTGCAGGCGTTCAAGGCGCAGAACGCGGCCAATGGGCGCAGCGTTTTTATTCATCGGGTCTCGACGACGGAAGCGGCGGGGGAGCAGGCGGCTCTGCTGAAGCTGCTGACCACAGCGCTGGTGAAGTCGGGTGAAGCCAAGCGGCTGGTGCTGGATTTTGGCGAAGAGAGCGGTTATTGGTATGTGGTGACGGAGAGCGAGCCGCAATGCGCGCTTTTGCGCGAATGGCTGCAACTGGAGATTGACGCCGCTTTTGCCGGTTCGAAGGCGGCAGGCAAGGCGGTGACGCCGGCGGTTTCCCCAGCCCCCACGCAAAAGGCCGATCCGGGCGAGTTCACTCGATTTTTGCAGCGGCCTTCGGTTAGTGCAGGGGGAACTCCTTCGAAGGCCGCTCCGGCGCCACCTCCAGGCGAGTTCACCAGCTTTTTTAATGCCAGTGAACGGCCGGCGGTTCAGGGTCAGCCGCAACGTCCTTCTTCCGTGCCGCTGCCGGATTTGCCGCAGCAGCCGCCCCAGCAGCCAAAGACGGAGCCGGGCGAATTTACCCGCTTCTTTACGCCCGGGTTGCCGGCTGCCCCGCCGAAGCAAACTCCTCAGGTTATGAATTTTGAGCGGCCAGCGAACAATCCTTACGTTCAGCGGCCCAACTCGCCCGCGCCGCCGCTTCCGCCTCCGCAATCGAAGGCGGCCGAGCCTGGGGAATTCACGCGAATGTTTTCGCGCCCGGACCATGAGCCGACGGCGAGCGTTCGCAGCGATCCCATGGGATTCGCCAAGCCGTCGTCGAACCAGTTGAACGATCTTTCCGACAATCTGTTTAACAGCAAGATTAACGACAAAATTGAAGCGGGAAGGCCGATGACGGCGTCGCAGCCTGAGCAGGGTGAATTCACCAAGATCTTCGGCGCGGCGGGATCGGAAGCGCCGAAGATTGCGCCGCCCGCGGTGGTGGCCGCTCAGCGGGAGCAGCCGCTGCTGGACGAAGCGCAGAGCACGCGGCAGTTGCCGGTGATGAGGCCGCAGGCGCCGGGGACGCTGCCTGCTTCGGGATCACCCAGCGAATTCACGATGATTATGCAGGGCGGTTATGGGCAGCAGAAGCCAGCGGCAGGAGCGCCGACGCCAGTGGCGCAGGCTCAGTTGCCGACTCCGCCAGCGGACCTGACGATTTTGCGAGAGGACAAAGCAGCGGCTAACAAGAAGCTGATGCTGTTTTTTGCGGTTTTGGGCGTTCTGGCGCTGGTGCTGGTGGTTGCCGTGATGTTTTTGATGAAGAGCAAATGATGCAGACTATTTTTCGGGCTTTCCTGGCAGGAGTGTTTTTGGCGGCTTGGCTGGGGCAGGCGCAGACCCAAGCACAGAGCATCGTCAAGCCTGATTTCAGCGGACGCTGGCGCATGCTGAAAGACAAGAGCAACTTTGGCGGCTTCAAGACGCCCGATGTCATTGTGCGCAGCATTGATCAGCACGGCGTGATTATGAACGTCCACACCGTTCAGACGTTTGGGCAGAAGACGTCCATCGCGGACATTTCTTATTCGATTGACGGAACGGTCACGCAAAATGTGATTAGCGGGCGCAATGCGGAGAGCAGAACGTACTGGGATGGCGCGGTGCTGGTGGTGAACACGACCATGACGACTTCCAAGGGCGATCCGGAATTGGTGGAGGACCGCTGGAGTTTGTCGGCGGATAAGCAGGTGCTGACGATTGCGAGCCATATTGAGACGGACAAGGGGGGCGCGGATTTGACGCTGGTTTGCGGGCGGGAGCGGCGGTGAAGAAGATCACAGGTTGAGCGTTTCGCAGACGACACGGATTAGCCGGATGAGCCGCACGATGGCTCTGCTTCGATCATCAAGATTGGGGAAGCTGTGCTCACACGGAACACAAATTTTACCGGCCGCGTCTTGCCACGGATATTCGCTGTTGTCTTCTCGAAAATTGCCGTCGTGACACGCAGGCGCCAAGACTTCAATTTCGTAGGCAAGCCGAGCTATTTCTGAAATCTCCCATTCCCGATTGTTGCTCTTGCTGTTGAGCGATGTGTAGAATTGACGCGCGATCACGGGCAGGACGCTGGCCACATAGGCATGAGTTTTTCTCACACTGGTGTAGCCATTTTCAGCTATGAGGAAAGCTTTGCATGCCTTTTCGGCGGCCATCTGAAGGAAGTGCAAACGATGGCATTTCTCCACCTCTGCTTGATCAAGCGCGTCTCGGGCCTCCAGGTCCGATAGAGCTTGCAGCGCGTAGCTCCGCGCCCAGGTTTCGTCAGTGGAATCCGACTGCTTCAAGGCTTAGGCTCGTGGCAGTTCCTCGCCCACAGTCCAATTGCGGTTGCCAAAACCAAGCTGGCCTGATTGGATGGCGTCATATTCGTCAGGAGAGACCTCGATAATGATGCACGGATAGTCGATTCCCCGTTTGGGGTCGGCAGAAAATCGGATTGGTTCTATTCCCCGCTCCATGGTTCCTTCCACGACTTCCAAGAGCTTAATAGGCTCGTTGGGATCATTATCATTTAGCGGCTGCACAAGGTTTACTCGAGTCAACCGTCTCTCCATCTCAAAATGCGCCTTAGCCAGACCCTTTGCCGTTTCGAGTTTATCTTTCATCTAGTTTCATTTTAGAATTTTCAAGTACCGAAGCGCGGCATGTGCGCCCCAGTAGCCGCACATGCCATGCACTGCGCCGCCTGGCGGCGTGGAGGACGAACAGAAGAATACGCCGCGGATGGGGGTTTTATATTGCATGCGAGTGGGGCGGAAAATGAATTGCCGCCAATCGACCGCGCCGCCGTTTATGTCGCCGCCGATCAGGTTTTCGTTCCACTTGTTCATGTTGAGCGTGGAATGCTGGGAACGCGCCAGGACGCATTCGCGAAAACCGGGGGCGAAGCGTTCGACCTGGGCCTGAATGTGGTCGAGCGCCGAACCTTTGAAACCGTTGGGGACGTGGCAATAAGCCCAGGCCGTGTGCTTGCTTTGGGGCGCGCGCGTCCGGTCAAACAGGCTGGGCTGCGCCAGAATAACGAAAGGCCGGGCGGACAGTTGCCCGTTGTTGGCGGCCGCTTCGGACTCGCTGATTTCTTGGAAAGAACCGCCCAGATGAACGGTGGCCGCGCGCAGGCATTCTTTCGCTTTCCACGGAATGGGCTCGCGCAAAGCCCAGTCGACTTTGTAGACACCGGGGCCGTAGCGATAAGTTTCGAGTAAGCGGCGATAGGCATCGGGCAGTTTTCCGTTGGATAATTCCAAAAACTGGCGCGGGGTGAAGTCGCAAAGCGTGACGTTTGCCGCGGCCTTGGCTGAAACGTGGTCGATGCGGCTTCGGGTGATCACCTTGCCGCCGAGCGAGCGCAAGACGGATTGCAAGGCGAGAGCGATGGATTGCGATCCGCCGCGCGCCACGGGCCAGCCAACGGCGTGGGCCGACGCGCCCAGCATCAGGGCGAATGCCGAGCTGATGGGATCCTCCATTCGCAGCGTACTGTGGGCGGCCAGGCCGGCCATGACGGTTCTGGTGCGTTCATTCTGAAAAAGCTTTGTCAGCAGGCGCGAGGCGGGCTGGATGGCGTTCCATCCAAACTTCGCCATCATCAGCGGATGGTTTGTCCAGCCGATCGGTTTTAGCAGTTCTTTGGCAAGAAGCGGCCAATGGGCCACCAGCGGCTCGAAGAGAGCGCGGTACGCGGCCGCATCGACGCCAAACTGCGAGGCGGTGCGCGCGAGATCACGGTCCATCAGCACAGCGGTGCCGTCGTCGAAAGGATGGGCGAGTTCGGCCAGCGGCCACGCCCATTCCAGGCCGTGATCCTTCAGCGCGAGGGTGGAAAAAAAGGGCGAAGTGACGGCCATGGGATGAACGGCCGAGCCGAGGTCATGGACAAAACCTGGCAGCGTGAGTTCTTCGGAACGCGTTGCGCCGCCCGCCACTTCGGCCGCTTCATGCACCGTGACTTGGAGCCCGGCCTGGGCGAGCCGGATGGCTGCTGCCAGGCCATTGGGGCCACTGCCGACTACAACGGCGGTTTGTGTCATCTGGGTGCTTTAGCCTTGAAAAAAAGTGAGGCCGGGCAAGACTTCCTTGAATGCGGCGCGCAGCAACTGGCCTTGGGATTCGAGCGCGGTCGCCGTCATGACACCGACGATTCCCGAATGGACGGCGTAGACCTGAAATTGCATGGCGCGGCCTTTCTCGGCCTGGGCCTGAATGGTGAGCGCCATTGCCTCTTCGGCGCCTTTGATGTTCAAGGGTTTCGGATCGCTGAAGCGGGCGGCTTTCAGATGTTTTTCGCCTAGGCTGATCTGGAGGGCGACGTATTTGGGCAGATCGTACCCCTTCGGAAGCGACTCTTCCACCACGATGATGTTGGCGCGAAATGGTTCCGTGACGGAGTGGCGCAAGCCTGAACCTTCATTGAATTCCCAGCCTTCGGGGATGGATTGAAATCCCCAGCCGCCAACGCAGAATATAGCGTCGTGCGGGTTCTGCACGCCGACGACGGAAAAAAGATTCATGCCCGCTTTAAAGGTGTCTCCCGGCTTCAGAACGGCGGAGTTGACTGGCTTGCCTTCCACTTCGGTGGGGTTCACTTTGCTGAGGTTGCACAGCAGCACGTTGCCATTGCGCGAGCCGGCGCTAAAGTGCAGGCCGGAAAGATGGGCGTCTTCCGGAATGGCAATCATTGACTTGGCGGGCGTACGGCCCACGCTCACGGTTTTGCCGACAGCCAGGGGAATTTTGCGGCCTTTGGCGGGGCCTGCGGTGATTTCCAGATGCAGCGGCATAATCTAGCCGCCCGCCATGCCAGCGCCCATGGAAGCGAAGCCAGCGCCGCCGCCCACCATGCCAACGATCACGGTGGGGCAGCCCATCAGGATAATGTCGGGAGGGCCCACGCAGACCAGCATGTCGGTCTGGCGCGCTTGCGGCATTCCGCCCACGATCACGGTGAAGGAACCTAAGATGATGGGCCCGCCTACGTGCGGAACGATGCCGGTGACCATTGGGCAGACGTGCATGTCAGTGATGCGCGCGGCGGGCAATCCTCCGATCAGCACCAGGGGGCAGCCGGGCGCCATGATGATGCCGCCGTGAACGGTGGGGTCGGTCAGGCGAGCCGCAGGCATTCCCATGCGCTTATTCTATGCAATGCCGAGTTTCTTCTGCATTTCTTCCAGCGTGAATCCTTTGGTTTCGGGATAACTTATGAACACCACGACGAATTGCAGCGCCATCATGGCGGCGAAAAAGACGAAGGGAAGCCCGCGCGATTTGGCCGCCAGAATGGGGAATAGGAAAGAAATGCCTGCGTTCATAATCCAGTGGGTGAAGCTGCCCAGGCTTTGGCCATTGCCGCGCACTCGGTTGGGGAAAACTTCGCTGATGTAGACCCAGATGACCGCGCCTTGGGAGAAGGCGAAGGAGGCGATAAACAGCACCAGGCACCAGACCAGAAGGCTTTCGTGCGCATTCGACAGAAAGATGAAGGCTGCGCCCGCCAGCGCGATGGTGCAGCCGACGGAGCCAATCAGCAGCAGGGTGCGGCGGCCCACGCGGTCAATGATGGTCATGGCCATCATGGTGAAGATGAGGTTGGTGAAGCCGATCAGGACGGATTGCAGATCTCCCGATACTTTGCTGAATCCGGCTTTGAGGAAAATGTCGTTCAGGTAATAAAGAATCGCGTTGATCCCGGATAGCTGGTTGAACATGGCGATGGAAATAGCCAAAAACAATGGCACTTTGTATTTGGCCTGAAAGAGGCGGTCAGTTCCATGGCCGTGCGCCACGTCGATGGATTTGACGATGTCCTGCAATTCGCCTTCCGGGTCGGGTTCGCCAATGTTTTGCAGCACGGTGCGCGCTTCGTCCACGCGCGATTTCGAGGCCAGCCAGCGCGGGCTGCGCGGAATGGTGAAGAGCATGGCCATGAAGAGCAGCGCGGGAGCGCCGGAAATGCCCAGCATCCAGCGCCATTCACTTAAACCGAAGCCCGCAAGCCCGATGAGGTAATTGGAAAGATAAGCCACCAGAATTCCGCCGACGATGTTGAGCTGAAACAAGCCGACCAGGCGGCCGCGCAGTTTGGCGGGCGCGATTTCGGCAATGTACATGGGGCCGAGAACGGACGATCCGCCAATGCCCAGGCCGCCGATGAAGCGGAAGAAGATGAGCGAATACCAGTCCCAGGCCAAGGCGCAGCCGATGGCGGAGAGCAGATAAAGCACGGCCATGACGCGCAGGCTGTCGCGGCGGCCGTATTTATCGCCCGGCATGCCGGCCACCATCGAGCCGATGACGGTGCCGACCAAGGCAATGGAAACCGTCAAGCCCAGCGTGCTGGGTGTGAGCGCAAAGGCCTTTGTCAAATCGGCCGTGGTGCCGGCAATGACGGCGGTATCGAAACCAAATAACAGGCCGCCCAAGGCTGCCACTAACGTGCTCTTAACAAGAGTCCCGCTGACGCTCATATATTTTCCCTTTTATCCGCGAATGGCGCTGTCCAGTGCGCTGGCCGCCTGTTCTATTTCAGCCAGCACCAGGCTTCCCAGGATGCCGGCGCGTGAGCCGAGTCCGGGCGGCTGGATGAAGTCGCTGAGGCGGTCGAGTATTTCCGGATGCTGGACGTAGCCGTTCAGCAGGCGCGCGAAATCGGCGCGCAACAATTCGAAAATTTGCGGCTGCTGCATGACGCCGCCGCCCAGCAGAATGCGCTGCGGCGAGAGGGTGACGGTGATGTTCACCAGGGCCAGAGCCAGATAATGCGCTTCCAAGGCCCAGGCCGGATGATCCGGCGGCAGCGTGGCGGCTGGCGCGTTCCAGCGCTTCTGCATGGCGGGTCCGCAAGCCAGGCCTTCCAGGCAATCGCCGTGGTAGGGGCAGATGCCGGGAAACGGATCGGCCGTGAGATCGTGCGGCAGGCGAAGGTGGCCCATTTCCGGATGCACCAAGCCATGAACCACCTGGCCATTCACCATGGCCCCGCCGCCGACTCCGGTCCCGATGGTCAGATAGACGGCGTCGGAGAGGCCTTGGGCCGCGCCCCAGCGGGATTCGCCCAGCAGCGCGGCGTTCACGTCGGTGTCGAAGCCGACGGGCACGTTCAATTCGCGCGCGACCGTGCCAGCCAGGTCGAAGTTGGCCCAGCCGGGTTTCGGCGTGGTGGTGATGTGGCCGTATGCGGGGCTGGTGAGATCGAGGTCCACGGGACCGAAGGAGCCGATGCCTATGGCTTCGAGTTCGCTGCCGCCGTGGCGCTTAAAAAAATCGATGACCTGCGCCAGGGTGATGTCCGGCGTCGTGGTTGGAAATTGTTCTGTCAGAAGATCGTCAGGACCGGTGCCCACACCGCAGACAAACTTTGTCCCGCCCGCTTCAATGCCACCAAGCATCCATTGAGTATAGTCAACGGAGTTCAGAAAACGCTAGGCGCGAAGTTCGGCTAAAGTTTTGCCCACCGCACCAGGACCAAAATCAATGCGGGCGTCCTGGATGCTAAGGCCGGCGATGTCGATGCGGTTGAAATCGCGCGTGCCTAAACCGGCGGCTTCGGCCAGCTTCAGCGAGTTGTCGCCGCGGATGAAGCAGGATTGGCCGCGGCCGGCATTGACGTCGTAGCTCATGACGGCCATGCCCACGGCGTCGGTGGAAACGGGATTGCGGCCGACGATGATGACGCCGGGTGTCATGCGCTCCAAACCTTTGAGCCACGGGCCTTCCCCGCCGCGCACGGTTTCGACTCCGTCGACGATGGCGAGATCAATGGGACGGATGCCGGCTTGATCGACGAGAATGCGCGGGACGCGATAGCCGGGGTCGCGCGGGGAATCGGGATACAGTTCGGCATCGACTCCGGCGGGCGCCTTTGTGGTTCCGGCGTGCAGGACATCGCCGCGCTCTTTGGTGGCGTGCTCATTGCCGCTGGGGCCGCAATCGCTGCCGTAGAGGGCGCAGGGTGTGTTGCCGAAATTGTTCTTCATGGACATGGTGACGCCGGCTATCCAGTGGTTCTTCATTTTGGAGAGCGAGGCGTAGATATCGCATTCGGTGAAAGCGCGGTTGACGTAGTAAGCGGGATACATGTATCCGCCCCATGGCACTTTCAGGCGGACATAGCTTTTGTAGCTGCCCAGATTTTGAACGTTTTCCCATTCGACCTTGGTGCCGAGGTTGTTGATGACGTTGACGTCCAGGCCGTAGCGCGCCCAGAGGGCGGGGTCTTGCGAGCAGGGAAAGAAGCTTTCAATCAGGCGGACGCGCGTGGCACCGGCCTTGGCCAGAAGATAAACGGTTTTGGCAACCGAATCGCCATTGGTGCGATATGGCAGCGCTTGGCTGAGCGGGAAATTTTTTGGGTTGCCGGTGAGATTCAGCTTCAGTGCCACGGTTTTGCCGCGCACCAGTTTTTCAATTCCGCCAATCTGGTCGAAGGCGGAAGAAAGCTGCGGCTGGAACCCAGAATATTCGCGGCAGCGCACGATGGCGACGCGGGTGTTTTCCGTTGAAGCTCTGAGAGCGAGCGGGGCGGCGGCGATTCCGGTCAATAGCTGGCGGCGGCTGAGGTCGGGCATGGTGGCTTCTCCCTGAGTGAAAGTTTATCGGAAAAAAATGGAGCGGATATGATCGTAACGAGTTATGAGCCATATCACGCGGCGCACGGCCTGCGCCTTGTTCTCTTCCCTGCCCCTGGCGCTGCCAAGCCTCGCGGCCGATCACAACATGTTTTTGTCCTTGAACAGCGTGCTGATTTCTGGCCGCGTCAAATGGCCGGAGTTCGCGCGGCTGGCGGCGAAGACCGGATTTCCCGGCACCGACGTCATGCTGGATGCGGCTATGAAAGAAGGCGTCAGTGCGACGCGCGATCTGCTGGCTGAATTGAAAATCAGGCCTGCGGTTTTTGATTTTCCGGTTGAGTTTCGCAAGGATGATGCGGCTTTCTCATCGGGCTTGCCGAAACTGAAGCAGGCCGCCGAATTTGCCGCCGCTATCGGATGCCCGCGCATGGTGACCTACATTCTGTCTTCAAGTCCCACTCCCAAGGCGGAACTGCGCGAGATTTACAAGAAGCGTTTCACCGAAGCGGCGCGCATTCTGGCTGGGTCGAATGTGCGCCTGGGGCTTGAATTTCTGGGCCCGCTGCATATCCGCAAACAGTTCCAGTACGAATTTATCTGGCGCATGAATGAAATGCTGGAATTTGCTGAAAGCTGCGGCCCGAATGTGGGGCTGCTTCTGGATGCCTGGCACTGGCACACGGCTGGCGCGACCACGCAAGATATTATCCATGCCGGCCGCGAGCGGATTGTGCATATTCATTTTGATGATGCGCCGAATTTGCCGCCGGAACAGATTCGCGATAACGAAAGGCTGCTGCCGGGCGAGGGCGTGATTAATTTGACGGGATTTTTGCAGGCGTTGCAGAAGATTGGTTATCGGGATGCGGTGAGCGTGGAAGTGTTTGGGCGCTTGAAGAATGATTCGCCAGAGGAAGCGGCACGCAAGGGGCTAGAGGCTTCGCTTGCGGTGTTTAAAAAGGCGGGTGTGCCGGAGGGTTAGCTTCCAAACAAGCTCAACTGGCCGTCCTTCACGGTTCGGCCACCCAGGCTTTTTGAGATGCTGCGTTCATGCGCCACGGCCTTTTCGAAATCCGCTTCAGGCTGAAGTTCAGTCTCCACTTTTCGCGTCAGGGCGTCTAAGCGCCGAAAGCCATCCAGCTTGTCAGTATGGCCCAGACGCGCACTGTCCAACGCCCTTCGCAAGACCGAAAGGGATTCGTCATAGACTTTCAACGGCACGGGGAATGGGTGACCGTCTTTGCCACCCAAGGCGAATGAAAAACGCGCGGGATCAGTGAATCGGGTGGGTGCGCCGTGCATCACCTCGGCCACCAGCGCCAGCGTTTGCAGCGTGCGCGGACCTAAGTTCTCGGTGAGCAGAAGCGACGCAAAATCGGATAACTGCCTGTCGTAACAAAGCGCCAGCACCGCTCCTAATCGCTTCAGGTCCACATTCGCGGGGCGAACTTCATGATGCAGCGGCATGGTGAGAACCATTTGCTGAACCTCGCGCATGGTCTTGTCGGGCGCTTCGGCTGCAATGGTGAGCAATGCCGATTGCGCCGCATCGGCACGCGCGTCCACCAGGTTCAAGATGGTGCCTTCGTTCTGTCCGACGATGGCGGCATGCGGGTTGCTGACAAAATCGCGCACGGCTGCCGAGTGCCAGTGATAACGGCGCGCCAGGCCGCTTTGATCGTTCAGCCCTTGCTGCACCACGGCCCATTCACCAGAAGCGGAGACGACAAACGAGTGCAGATAAATTTGGAATCCGTCGCCAAGGGCGTTGTTGTCTATCTTGGCGGTGAGGCGGCTGGCGCGAACCAGCGCATCGGCATCCAGTCCGCGCTTTGCCGACACAATTTTCAATTCATCAGGAGTCTTGCGCGATTGCCGGCCGCGGCCTCCGCAGAAGTAGATTCCCAACTCGCCAGCGCGCGGATTGACGCCGCGCTTCAACGCGCCCAGCACGGAAGTGGTGATGCCCGACGAGTGCCAGTCCATGCCCATCACCGCGCCCAGCGCCTGGAACCAGAATGGATTGCTGAGGCGGGAAAGAAATTCGGAAGCGCCGTAGTGCAGCAAGATGCCTTCCAGAATGGCAACGCCCAGTTTTTCCATGCGCTCCGCCAGCCAGGGCGGCACGCGTCCGCCATGCAGCGGCAGATCAGCAAAACCGGAGCGCAACATTTGATAGAAGTCTAGCGCGCATTCTATCCTGAGTCTGCATGCAGCCGTTGGAGGAATATGAAGCCAGACAAGCGAAGTGGACCGCGCGGCAGCAAATGGCGCAGCGTTCGTTTATTGCGATTGGAAATTGGCGATTGTTTACCGCCGTGGCTGCCCTTGTGCTGGCGTGGTTTGCATTTGGCAAGGAAGCCATCACGGCATGGTGGCTGCTGGCTCCGCTGGGAATATTTGTTGCGCTGGTGGCCTGGCATCAGCGGGTGCTTCGGCGGCGCACTTTTGCCGAACGCGCCATTCGCTATTGCCAGCAAGGAATGAATCGCATTCAGGACACGTGGGCCGGCGGCGGAAATCAGGGGGAAGGCTTTCGCGATCTGAACCATATCTATGCGGACGATCTGGATGTCTTTGGGCGGGGCAGCCTGTTTGAGCTTCTATCCAGCGCGCGAACGGCGGCGGGCGAAAAGACACTGGCGGGCTGGCTGTTAGCGCCGGCATCGCTTGAGGAAGCAGCCGAGCGGCAACAGGCGGTTCGCGAGCTTGCGCCGAAACTGGATTTGCGCGAAGACATGGCATTGCTGGGGGAAGATATTAAATCCTCCATCAGCGCGGAAACGCTGCGCACGTGGGGATTAGCGCCGCCGGTTTCATTCCCTGCGCTGCTGCGATGGGCTTCGCTGGGAATGGCGGTTGTCGGAATTGGCGCGCTGATTCTTAAGCTGGCGGAGGTTGCGCCGCTGTGGCCGCTGGTGGTCCTTGTCGGAATCAATGCCGCGCTGATGTTCGGGTTTCGGAAGCAGACGGCGCAGGTGGAGGCATCTATCGAATCAGCTGCGCACCAGCTTAGTTTGCTTTCACTTCTCGTTGAGCGGCTGGAAAATGAGAGCTTCCAGTGCCCGATGCTGGTGCGTCTGCGCGGCGCTTTGGCCACTAGCGGCGTTCCGGCGTCGAGACGCATCAAACATCTGAATCGCTGGCTGGAACTGCTCGATTCCAGCGATCACATTATCCTGCGCATCCTGGAGCCTTTGACGCTGTATAAGCGGCAGATTGCCATGGCTGTGGAAGCGTGGCGGACGCGCAACGGAGCGGCGATTGGCGGCTGGATTCAGGCGCTGGCGGAATTTGAGGCGCTGTCTTCGTTTGGGGCTTTGCACTATGAGCGGCCCGACTGGGCGTTTCCATCGCTGGCGGAATCGGGCGGCGCTCATTTTGCGGCTACGGAAATGGGCCATCCGCTGATTGCTTCGGCGCTGTCGGTGCGCAACAGCCTGGAACTGGGCGACGATTGCCGATTGTTGATTGTCAGCGGTTCGAACATGTCGGGCAAGAGCACGCTGCTGCGCGCGGTGGGGTTGAACACGGTTTTGGCGTGGGCGGGAGCGCCGGTTTGCGCTGGGGCTTTGGCGCTTTCGCGCTTGCAGGTGGGCGCGTCGCTGCGCGTTTCCGATTCGTTGCAGGATAACCGTTCGCGATTTTTTGCCGAGATCAGCCGGCTGCGCCAGATTGTCGATCTGACACAAAACCCGATTCCTGTTTTATTCCTTTTGGACGAATTGCTGAGCGGAACGAACTCGCACGACCGGCTGATTGGCGCCACCGGGATTGTGCGCGGGCTGCTGGCGGCGAACACAATTGGCCTGCTGACCACGCATGACCTGGCTCTGACGCAGATAGAGGCGGCGCGAAATGTTCATCTTGAAGATAGGATCATAGAGGGCAAAATGGAGTTTGATTATCGTCTGCGTCCGGGTGTTGTGACGCACAGCAATGCGCTGGAGTTGATGCGATCGATTGGGCTGGAAATATGAAATTGATAATGGCGGGATTGATTTTGACCGCTGCGTTCAGCGTTCCTCCGTCGGATGCGCCGGAACTGGCCGCGCGCGGACCCTATGATGTGGGCGTGCGGACCATTCAGCTTGTGCATCCGCAACAGGTGGACATTGTGCATTTTGACAAAGCCACGGGCAAAGCGCCGCTGTACGACCGGCCGCTGACGGTGGAAGTCTGGTATCCGGCGCAAATTCCGGCGGGCACCAAGATTGAGACCGTTTATAAGATGCCGTGGCCGGGCGGCTTGACCATCGGCGGTTCCGCCACGGTGGATATTCCGGACAAAGCTTTGCGCGACGCCGCGCCGCTCAAGGGAAAAGCATTTCCGCTGGTGATTGTTTCGCATGGCTATCCGGGGTCGCGCTATTTCCTGAGTTATTTGACCGCGAACCTGGCTTCGAAAGGCTACGTGGTGGCGGCTATCGACCACACCGATTCCGTTTTCGACGGGCAGCGCGAATTTGCGAGCACGCTGATCAACCGGTCGCGCGATCAGTTGTTTACCATTGATTCCATCGCCGAACTGGCGGCCCAGCCGGATGATTTTCTTCATGGCCTGGTGGATGCATCGAACACGGCCGTGGTGGGTTATTCCATGGGCGGCTATGGCGCGCTGACCACGGCGGGCGCGGGCTATAGCGACAAGAGCATGCTGATGAACCTGGTTCCGGGCGGGTACTTGAAGCCGCTGGCCGCCAGCAGCGATGAATTCAAGAAGCGCGACCTGAGCAGGCTGAAAGCGATTGTGGCCATTGCCCCCTGGGGCGAGCAGCCGCCGTTTAGCGCCTGGGACGCGGCGGGGTTGGCGAACATTAGAGTGCCCGCGCTTTTTATTGCCGGCGATCATGATGATGTGGCCGATTACGCCAACGGCATCCGGCCCGCGTATGAACAGGCCATTCATTCGGAACGCTGCCTTCTGGTTTATGAAAACGCGCGGCACAATACCGGCGGCAATCCTCCGCCGGACATGGCGCTGCCCTTCCCTTTGACGCAAGCCTTTGATGAACCAGCGTGGCGCAAGGACCGCATCACGGCTATCAATCAGCATTTCATCACGGCGTTTCTGGACCTTTATCTGAAGGGCGACAAGAGCAAGGCCGCGTTCCTGCATGTGCAGCCAGAAAAATCAAACGACGGCAAGTGGCCGGTTCCGCCGCAGACGCCTGACCGAGGGGCGTTTAGCAGCGGCATGGACGACAAAGGGAATTTATTCTGGAAGGGCTTTCAGCGGCGCGATGCGGTGGGACTGGAGATGAGCTGCCAGGCGGCGCAGTGAGCCGGATTCATGTTCCGCAAATCGATTCTATGGATGCGCCCTCCAGGCTTTCCAAGACCGCGTCGGGCTTCCACTGGCTCAATTGCTCAACGTTCATCATGCCGGTGGCGACGGCAATGGAGCGGAATCCGTTGGCCTTCGCGGCCTGAATGTCGTTGGCGTGGTCGCCGATCAGGGTAACGGAACAGCGATGCGCGGCGGCGCGGATTCGCTTGGCCTTCAAAGCCGCCAGTTTCGCCAGCGCGGCGCGCGATTTCGCTTCTTCGGCAAAAGCGCCGAACGAGAAGTAGCCGTCCAACTGGGCATTCCGCAATTTGCGCCAGGCAATGGCGCTCAAGTTGCCAGTAACCAGCCCCAGCGGAATGCCTTGGCCTGCCAGCATTTCCAAAGCGCGCGTGACGCCGGGGCAAACCTTCCCGGTGAGGTCAGCCTTGCAATGAATGCAGTAATGATGCTGCGCCGCTTCCATGACGCGCTTGATGGCGGAACTGATGCGGGGCTTGGGCACGCCCGCATTGGCCAGCATGATGCGGATGAGATCGGTGTCCAGGCAGCCTGCGGTGTCAACGCCCTCCAGCGTGCAATCCACTTTCAGCACGCTTCGCGCGGCTTCGGTGAGGGCGTCTTTATGATGCGGTCCTGCGCCGCGCATCAGAGTTCCGTCAATGTCGAACAGAACCAGTTTGCGGCTGCTCACAAGGCGCTCAGTTTGGGCACCAGGCCCTTCAGGAGAGCGATGAAAAAGGCGGCCGAATTGCGTCCCACTTCCAGCACTTCCTGATGATCCAGCTTGCCTTCGCCCAAGCCAGCGGCCACGTTGGTGACGCAGGAAATTCCGAGCACTTCCAAGCCAGCGTGATGGGCCGCGATGGCTTCAGCCGCCGTGGACATGCCGACGAGGTCCGCGCCAATGGTGCGCAGATAGCGGATCTCGGCCGGCGTTTCATACGATGGCCCCAGCAAGGCCGCGTAGACGCCTTCGTGCAGCGCATGTCCCAATGCGGCGGCCACTTCTTTGGCGATAGCGCGCAGGCGCTTGGAATAGGCTTCGGTCATGTCGGGGAAGCGCGGGCCCAGTTTGTCGTCGTTGGGACCGGTGAGCGGGTTGACGCCCTGCAAATTGATGTGGTCCGCCATCAGCACCAGGCTGCCCCGCACCAGGTTAGGATTGATGCTGCCGGAGGCGTTGGTCAGAACGACGCGCTTGATGCCCATGGCGTGAAACAGCCGGATGCCCGCCACGGTTTGCTGGGGCGTGTAGCCTTCATACAAATGGAAGCGGCCCGACATGACAGCGACCTCGCAACCGCTGACTTGGCCCAAAACCAGTTCGCCGGCGTGTCCAATGGCGGTGGATGCGGGCAAGCCCGGCAATTCCGCGTAGGGAATTCGAATTGTGCTTTCGAGTGAATGGGCGAATGCGCCGAGTCCGCTTCCCAGCACGATGCCAACGGCGGGCTGGGCTGGGGACTGGGCGCGAATGACGTTGACGGCGGTCTGCATGGCTTCTTCATTGTCGCTTCTGCTGTAATGACAGTGGCGGCATGATTAATCCAGACAAAAACAACAAGCGCATTTTTCGGGCCATTATCGTTGTCATGGTGGCGATTTTTTGCTTTGCCGCGTGGCTGGTCACCAGCTCGACGGTGCGGCTGAAGTGACTAGAGTTCGGCGTCGAAACGCTCAAAAACGTCGGCCAAGTGCAATTCAGCAGGCTTGCTCTTGAAGGAATAGGATTGGTGGAAGCGCACCAGATCGTCGGCTGTCGTGTCCCAGTGCCAGGCTTCGCGGCCGATGGGATCGAAGACGAGAATGTCTGGGATGCCCCACGCGGAGTATTTTCGGCATTTCTGGATGACCCTGGTGAATGGATCGCGCGGTGAAAGAACCTCAATCACCACGGGAATGGGTTTGGTCGGATAAGGTTCGCCGTCGTCGGGACCGAGGAGTCCGCAGACATCAGGAGTTGGCTCCCAGGTTTCGCTGATGGCCAAGGTGAGTTCGGTCATCGACCGGAAGCCGAGTTGCTTTAGGACAAGGAAAAGGACGCCTTGCAGGATGGAATGCAGTTTTGTGGGCAAAGCTTTTTGGAAGGCCTCGCCGTTCAGCAATTCGTAATAGGGCTTGGATTCCGCGTAGGCTGTGCGAAAGTGCTCCAGGGTTACTGTGGCTGTCACGGCGCTCATGTTTACGATATTAAAGCAAAATCCCAGCGATGCAGGCGGACATAAAATTCGCCAGCGTTCCCACAATCATCGCCTTAAACCCCAAACGCGCCAGATCTGATTTGCGCGTGGGCGCCAGGCTGCCGATGCCGCCAATTTGCACGGCGATGGAGCTTAAATTCGCAAAACCGCAGAGCGCGAATGTGGCGATCACAAAAGACCGGTTATCCAAATTTGGGCGCACCTTCCCCAAATCCACAAACGCCACAAATTCATTCAGCACCATGCGTGTGCCCAGCAGGTTGCCGATGGTGGCGCAATCGTTCCAGGCCACGCCCAGGCACCAGGCGATGGGCGCGAAGACCAGGGCAAGAATCTTTTGAAGAGACTCGGGAATCCAGTAAATCTGGGAATGCACCCAGCCGAGGCCGCCGTTGATCATGGCGATCAGCGCCAGAAAAGCGATGAGCATGCCGCCGATATTCAGCGCCAGTCCCAGACCGTCGCCCGCGCCGCGCGCGGCTGCGTCGATGATGTTCACTCCGGCTTTTTCCACTTCCACCTTGACCGTGCCGCGCGTCAACGGCTCGCCGGTTTCGGGCACGAACATTTTGGCGAGCATGATGGTCGCGGGGGCGGTCATGATGACGGCCGTCAGCAAGTGCGTGATGGAAACATGCGCGATGGCAACGTAAGCGGCCATCACCGCGCCGGAAACGTGCGCCATGCCGCTGACCATGACGGTGAATAATTCTGATTCCGTCAGAGTTGCCAGAAAGGGGCGAATGGTAACGGGCGCTTCGGTTTGCCCCATGACAATGCTGGCCGCCACGCAGGTGGATTCGGCGCCGCTGGTGCCCATGAATTTCTGCATGAACACCGCCATGCCTTTGACAAAAATCTGCATCACGCCCAGGAAATACAGAATGGCAAACAGCGAACAAATGAAGATGATAATGGGCAACACTTGAAAAGCAAAGATGACGCCGAACTGCTGGGACGGCAAGCCTAGCTGGTCGCCAAAGACGAAGCGCGAGCCTTCGCCCGCATAACCCAGAAGCGCGTTGACGAACAGGCTGATTTTGTAAAAAACGAAACCGATGCCCGTCTTCAGCACGATAAACGCAAAAGCGAACTGGAGCACGACGCCCCAGACCAGGACGCGCAACTGAATCGCCTTGCGGTTAGATGAAAAAAGATAAGCCGCTAGCAGAATGGCGACAAGGCCAATAAACCCGTCATATTTCGCCATTTGTGATTTGTCAGCTTACCACTTCCAGAATTAAATCCCGCTCTTCCACCGGCTGCTGAGAGATTTTGAAGGCATCTTCCACCAGCTCCGCCGCTTCGTCCAGGTTGTCGGAAGTGGTGTGATAAATGCGGCACAGAATGCTATCCGCATCAATTTTCTGGCCCACCTTGACCTCCAGAATGACGCCGACAGCCGGGTCGATGGAATCTTCCTTGGTGTTGCGGCCCGCGCCGATCATCGAAGACGCCTGGCCGATGAGTTCGGCATCAATGGCGCTGACATAGCCGCCGCGGGACGAGCTGATATCGCGCGCGCCCGTGGCGTTGGGAAGCAGTTCGAACTTGTCCAGAACCTGCGGATTCCCGCCCTGCGCGGCAATGACGTCTTTCAGCTTGCGGTAGCCGGAACCATCCAGCAATTTCTGCTGCGCCAGTTCGCGCGCTTCGTCCAAGGTCTTGGTGATCTTGCCCAGGTAAATCATGCGGGCGGCCAGTTCCAGCGACAGCCGCGTCAAATCGGCCGGTCCGGCGTTTTGCAGCGTCTGCGAAACTTCCATCACTTCCAGCGCGTTGCCAATGGCGTAACCCAGCGGCTGGTTCATGTCGGTAATCAGCGCCTGCACCCGCTTGTCCAGGCGGCGGCCAATGCCCACCATCATTTGGGCCAGGCGACGCGCTTCCACCTGCTTCTTCATGAATGCGCCGGAACCCACCTTGACGTCCAGAACAATGGCGTCCAGGCTGACGGCAAGTTTTTTCGACATGATGGAGCTGGCAATGAGCGGAATGGATTCCACCGTGGCGGTGGCATCGCGCAGCGCGTATAATTTGCCGTCGGCGGGCGTAATTTCCGGCGTCTGGCCGATAAAGGCGAGCTTGTGCTGGGCGAGAAGTTCCTTGAATTCATCGATGCTCAGGTCAGTGCGGAAACCGGGGATGGATTCCAGCTTGTCCAGCGTGCCGCCCGTATGGCCCAGCGCGCGTCCGGAAATCATCGGAACCACCACGCCCGCCGCCGCGGCGATAGGAGAAGCAATGAGACTGGTTTTATCGCCGACGCCGCCTGTCGAGTGCTTGTCCACCTTCAGGCCTGGTATGCCGGACAAGTCGACAATGGTGCCCGAGTGCAGCATGGATTCGGTAATGGCGCTGACTTCCCGGTCCGACATGCCTGAGAAAAACGTCGCCATCAGGAACGCCGACATCTGATAATCGGGAATGTCGCCACGGGTATACCCGTCCACGAGGTATTGCAGTTCTTCCGGCGCAAGCTCTTCCCCGGACCGCTTGCGGTGAATCAAGTCGACAGTACGCATTTACGAATACTAAGCGTACCATCCTCAATCACTTGCACCTGTTTTAGGAGATGTCGCCTTCCAGCAGTTTTGGCAGGTCCGCCGCCTGCACTCTCAGCCCCACGTAGAACGATCCAAACAAGGCATAGACCGCGCTGACTTCGTCAAAACGCATTTCGTAGATCAGCTTTTTGAACGCCACCGGATCTTCCGCAAATAAATCCACGCCCCATTCCGAGTCATCCAGCCCGATTGATCCGCTAATAATCTGCTTGACACTGTCAGCATAGCGCCTGCCAATAAGCCCGTGCTCATGCATCATGCGCTGGCGTTCGGCCAGGGGCACTTCATACCAGTTCTTGCTTTCTCCGCGCCTGCGGTCCATGGGGTAAAAGCAGATGTACTTGCTTTTCGGTATTTCCGGGTAAAGGCGCGTGGACATGGCGGCCGCTTGCCGATCCATCACTTCTTTAATGCCAGCGTCCCACTCGGGCGTATGCGGCTGCAGGCCTTTTTCCTGCAACTGGGCATAAGTCTTGGCGCTGGATTCATACAGGCCCAGCTCGACAACCGATAAATACGAGTAGGTGGGTTCCAGAAAGTCGGCAAATTCCATTTGCTTGACAGCGAGTTCAGCGCGGTGCAAATCTTCCAGCGTGTCGCGAAAATGCACCAGCATCAGGTCGCCCTTGTGGCCGACCAGCGAATAGATGGCTGATTGATTGGGCCGCGCGCCCTTGCCGCCTTCTTCCATGCCGCTGAGCAGGCTCACCGCCTGCTGGATCAATTTATCCCGATGAAAGCGCTCCTGCGGATGCCATGCGCTGCTATGGAACCGGAATATCTGGTGAAGGGCAAACGAGCCCTCCAGTGTCATGGGTACCGCGTTCAAATCACTCATTTTTAATCCCAATCGTTGGATGGAAGCGTGGGCATCTGCTGCGGATAGCGTCCCGCGAAAATTTCGGCAAACAGCTCCAGCGTCTCTTTTTGAACACCGCTGTTGGTGGCCAGAACATACTTTCCCTGCACGTCAAACGGCTCGCCCTGCATGCCCGACACCTTACCGCCAGCTTCTTCCACAAGTAAGCTGCCAGCCGCCATATCCCACGGACTCAATCCAAACTCCCAAAAACCTTCTAATCGGCCGCAAGCGGTGTAAGCAAGATCAATTGCGGCACTTCCTCCGCGCCTTACTCCGTGTGAAAGCATCGCCAATTGATAGTAAAAATGGATATTCACGTTGTTGTGGCGCTTGCGGCTGGGAAAGCCGGTGGAAAAAAGCGAATCTTCAATCCGGTTGGCCTGGCTGACATGAATGGGGGCGCCATTCAAGCGCGCGCCGGCGCCGCGCTCAGCGGTGAACAGTTCGCGGTTTGTCGGGTCGTAGACCACGCCGGCAATCATCTCGTTGTTTTTCGCCAGCCCGAGCGTGACGTTCCACATGGGAAAGCCGTGGGCGAAATTGGTGGTGCCATCCAGCGGGTCCACATACCAGCGCAGCGGGGCGTCCAGTTCGGCGCGGCCGCCTTCTTCGGCCACAATGCCATGCGCGGGAAAGGCTTCGCGCAAGCGCTTCACAATCAATTGTTCGCTGGCGCGGTCGGCGGCGGTGACTAAGTCATGCGCGCCTTTCAATTCGAATCCAACGCCGCGATGGGCCATCAGAATCTGTCCGGCCTCGTGCGCAATGTCGATAGCCGTATCCAGAAAGTTGCTCATATAACTTTCAGTTCAGCATAATGAGTCATGGACAGCCTGCCTTACGCAAAATTTATCGGTGAAAATAACCCAATTGAAATGCTGGAGCGCTGCCCGCGGGTGATCAGCAGCCTGGCGCAGGATATTGGCGAGGCCGGCCTGGAAAAGAGTTATGCCCCCGGCAAATGGAGCGGGCGATTTATTCTGGCGCATCTGGCCGATTGCGAAATTGGATTCGGCTTTCGCTGGCGGCAGGCGGCTTATTCTCCGGGCGGAATGGTTCAGCCGTTTGACCAGGATGCGTGGTCGAAGAATTATTCGAAGCTGGAATCTAAGTGGGCGCTGGGGGCGTTCATCACGGCGCGGCTTTGGAATATCGAATTTTTGAAAGCGCTGCCGAAGGAAGCTTTCCGAAACTCCGCTGTGCATCCGGAGATGGGCGAACTTACTTTGCAGGACATGATTGAAATCACCGCCGGCCATGATGTGAACCACCTGGAACAGTTGGAGATGCTGGTCAGCCGGCTGGTCTGATGCTAGAAGACATTCGGCGAGTCAGCCGGCTCGCCTTGCCGGTGGCCATCGCCGAACTCGGCTGGATGGCGATGACCACGGTTGACACCATTATGGTGGGTCCGCTGGGTCCCGCAGCCATTGGCGCTCTGGGTGTGTCGAACAGCGCGTTTTATTCCATTGCGATTTTCGGCATGGGCTTGCTGCTGGGCCTGGACACGCTGGTCTCGCAATCGCACGGAGCGGGCGACAAAGCGGACACGCACCATTCGCTGGCGCAGGGCGTCTATCTGGCGGTTGCGATTTCCATTCCGCTGACAATCATTTTTCTGTATCTGCCGGCCATTTTTCGAGCTTTCGGCATTAACCCGCAGGTCAGCGACTTGGCGGAACTCTTTGTCCGTACGCTGACCTGGAGCACGCTGCCGCTGCTGCTTTACGGTGCGTTTCGCCGCTATTTGCAGGGCATTGGGCATGTGCGGCCAGTGATGTTTGTGCTGGTCAGCGCCAACCTGGTGAACTGGGGCGCCAACTGGCTGCTGATTCAAGGGCGTTGGGGCTTTCCGGCTTTGGGCGTCACAGGTTCGGCGCTGTCGACGTGTCTGGCGCGCGTTTATATGGCTGCGGCGCTGCTGTTTTTCATCTGGTATTTCGAACGCGATTTGGGCCGCTTTGTGCGGGTGCCCGATCCGGCGCGCTTGCTGAAGCTTTTGAAACTGGGGCTGCCGGCGGCGACGCAAATTATGCTGGAAATTGGCGCGTTTGGCGCGGCCGCGATGCTGGCCGGAAGGCTGCTGCCGGAAGCGCTGGCGGCGCACCAAATCGCCTTGAATTGCGCTTCCATCAGCTACATGGTGCCGCTGGGGATTGCGTCGGCTTCGGCGGTTTTGGTAGGCCAGGCGATCGGCAAAAAAGATGCGCAGCTGGCGCGCCGCAATGGCTACACCGCCATGGGACTAGCCTGTGCGTTCATGGCGTGCTCGGCGATTGCGTTCCTGGTGATTCCGCGCCCGATCCTTTCAGTTTATTCAAATGACGCCTTTGTGATCACGCTGGGAGTGAAGCTGCTGGCCATCGCCGCGCTGTTTCAGCTCTTCGATGGCATGCAGACCGTCGCCACCGGAGCCTTGCGCGGATTGGGCGACACGAATTTGCCCATGATTGTGAATTTCATCGGCTACTGGCTGTTCGGCCTGCCGGTGGGATACATTCTGTGCTTTCGCATGGGTTTCGGCATTGCCGGATTGTGGTGGGGGCTCACGTTTGCGCTGATTGGAATTTCGATTGTGCTGCTGCTGGCGTGGCAGCGGAAGACGCAAAAGCTAAACGCCTTCGACAATCCGGAAATCGCGCTCGGCACCAGTGCCCAGCGCCTCTAGCGCCACTTTGTAAGCGTCGCTGTTGTAAATGGCGACGGCCTGTTCAAAGCTTTCGAATTCAATCACCACGGTGCGCTGCTTCAGGCCAGCTTCCTGCGGGGCGATGGCATCGGAGGTGCGGACCAATGCTTTGCCACCGCTTGCCTGAATCAGCGCCCCGGCGATTTTGCCGTAAGCCAGCAGTTTGGACTCGTCTGAAATGGAACGGTACGCGACTACCCAATAACCTTTTTTCATCTACTCTTATAATCGATCATGCGTTTTTCACTGGCTGGTTTCTTCCTGACTGCCCTGGCGCTTCACGCGCAAGATCACAAGCAAATTCTCGCCATGGTAGCTGACAACGCGCCGCAATATCAGCGCGTGTCGAAACAAATTTGGGACTATGCCGAACTGGGCTATCACGAGCAAAAGAGTTCCGCGCTTTTGCAGAAAACGCTGAAAGATGCCGGCTTCCAGGTGCAAACGCCCATGCCCGACATGCCCACCGCCTTCGTTGCCAGCTACGGCTCCGGCAAGCCGGTGATTGCCATTCTGGGCGAGTTCGACGCCTTGCCTGGCCTTTCGCAGGAAACCGTGGCCATCCGCAAGCCGGTTGTGGACGCAGGTTCCGGCCATGGCTGCGGGCACAATTTGCTGGGCTCGGCCGCCGCGCTGGCGGCTGCTTCGCTGAAAGAATACATGGAAAAGAATCATATTCAGGGCACGCTGCGCTATTACGGCACGCCCGCGGAAGAAGGCGGGTCAGGCAAAGTCTATATGCTGCGCGCCGGGTTGTTTAAGGATGTGGATGTGGTGATGCACTGGCACCCGTCAGACCGCAATGCCGTCATGAACGGCGGCACGCTGGCCATTAATTCCGCGAAATTCACCTTTCATGGCGTGGCGTCGCATGCCGCGTTTGCGCCGGATCGCGGACGCTCCGCCCTGGATGCCGTCATGCTGATGGGCAATGGAATCGAATTCATGCGCGAACACGTTCCCAGCAACACGCGCATTCACTACATCATCACCAAGGGCGGGGTTGCGCCCAACGTGGTGCCGGACCTGGCGGAAATTTTTCTTTACGCGCGCAGCCCGACCGGTGAATCGCTCAGCGGCATTTGGGACCGGATTATTCGCTGCGCCCACGGCGCAACCATGATGACCGACACCACCGTGGAGATCAAGGTGATCAGCTCCGACGCCAACATCGTCTCCAACGCGCCGCTGGCAACGCTGGCGCAAAAGGAACTGGATGAAGTGGGCGGATTTACTTATTCACCCGAAGAAATGAAGTTTGCCGAAGATCTGCAAAAGACCCTGCCTCCCGGCGCGGGCGGTCACTTCGAACAGACCAGCGAAATTCTGCCGCTGCGGCCCATTGATCCGAACGCGCCGGCCGCCTCCACCGACGTCGGTGACATCAGTTGGCAGGTGCCCACCATTGGCTTTACATCGGCGACATTCGTTCCCGGCGTGGCGGCGCATACCTGGCAAGCGGCCGCCAGCGCGGGCATGAGCATTGGGCAGGAAGGCATGCTGGTCTCGGCCAAATCGATTGCAATTATGGGGGCCGATCTGTTTGCGCACCCGGAGGTGATTGCGGCCGCCCAGGCTGATTTAGCGGCTCAATTGAAGGTGAAGTCTTATAAATCAGCCATTCCGCCGAATCAGAAACCGCCGCTCGATTATCGCGAGAATTAGTCTTTCGATCCGGCGCTTTCGGCGTCCCAGCTTTTTTCCAGCATCAGCGCATATTCACCCGATGCAAACAGATCAAAGGTGAATTCATCGGCGCGCGGTCGGTCGAAAATCCAGTCACGCAGGCGCTGCTCATACCATTGGTCCAAATGCCGGTGATAGCGCCGCAAAAAATCCGGCGCGAAGTCTTCGGGAGGCGGAATTTCATGAAACACCGCATGCAGCCCAATGGATCTGCGAAACAGCGCGCAAAAATCCAGCACGCCCCAGCCTTCCAGCTTCAGCCGCACATGCGCCGGAATATGCTGCACCAGCAGGACGGCAAAGGTTTCCGGCCGTATCTTGCGGTCTTCAAATCCGCCCGTCAAGGCCAGCGTTTCCACGCATTGTTCCGTCCAGCGCGTCACGTCTTTGCCGATGTAGTACAGCATGCGCAACTCCGCGTAGCGGCCGCGCACCAACTGCCTGTCTAAATCCTGCGCCGGGGTCTCATCTTTGGGCAAGAACCCTTGCAGAGCGAGGCTCGCGCGTGAGCTTTCCATCAGCACCGAGGTGTCTTCCGGCGTCGAAAAAGGGTGGAGGATTAAAGGCGGGAGCCGAAAGGTGGAGACGCCGAATGGTTTCATCTGTATGTCCGCTTGTACCGTCAACTGAAATTGAACCTGGTCGAATAAGATTGGGCGTTCGATTGCTAATTCACCACCCGCACTTGACGTATCGGCATCAATTTGAAAAATAACTAGATCTAGAGTGGCTCCGATTCCGCTTATTCGCAATTACCCCGTGTACTACAACCCGCTCTACTAATGGGATATTACCGGACTAGCCGCCGTCTCCGACGCCCGTTTCAATTCCATCTGAATCACAGTATCCAGATCCTTCCACGGCAGCGCCTGTGGCACCTGCCGGCCATTGGCAAACGAGGTGGGAGTCTGTTCCACGCCCAATGCCCTTCCCTTTGCTTCCGACTGGCTCACCAGGGCGGCTTTCGCATGCGTGTCCAGGCAGCTTTCCAGCTTCGCCGTGTCCAGTTTGTGCTCCGTGGCCCAGGCCAGAATCTTCGCTTTCACATTGTCCGGCTTGATTTCGGCGGCGTTCCCAAACATCCAGTCGTGATATTCCCAAAATAAATCAGCATTTTGATCGCCAATGCAATGGGACGCCTCGGCCGCTGTTCGCGCCCAGGGATGAATCGGCTCCAGAGGAAAATCTTCAAAAACCACGCGCACGTCGTTGGGGTACTTCTTGGGAATGTTCTCGCGCACGGTTTTGGCAAATTGGCGGCAATAAGGGCACTCGAAATCGCTGAAAATAACCAGCTTCACCTTCGCGTCTGCCGGACCGAAGGCGAAACCGCTATCGGGCATTTGCGCCAGCTTGTCGGCAAAGGGGGATTTATTCAAATCCCATAGCGAACCGTTCAAAATCTCTTTGCCATCAGCGGTCATGTAATAGACGCGGTCCAGCTTTGCGCCGCTGTCGGTGCTCAAATGCACCATCAGGCGGTAAAAATTGGGTATCGGGCTGGCCACCGGGTCTTCAATGCTGAAGTGGACGTTGTCTGTGAAGCCTTCGGCATAACGAAGGTACGATTCCAGCTTCGTCTTATCCACCACGGGCGCGGCGCCAAGCAAACTTACGGTCAAAAGCAGCGCCCCAGCCAGGCGGCAAACGATACGCATAATCGACCTTCAGTTTAGCGTTTGCTGACGAAACAGTTTCGCCGCTCTCCCATCTAAGAGGGCGAGGTTTCTCAAAATGTCAAAACTCTTAGCTTCTCTTGCACTCGCCACTTGCCTGCTGACTCCCGCCGCCGTCACATTCGCGCAGGACCACCCGCCGGCTCATGTCTGGAACGACGGCGAAAACGATCACTGGCACCAGTTCCTGAAGGAGACTCACCGGAAAGATCACGAATGGGCGAAAGCCACCAAGCGGGAACAGGCTGCTTATTGGAAGTGGCGCGACCAGCACAAATAAGGCTCCCGAATACGGGGCCGCTGTTTAGCCATCCACGCGAATCAGCGGCCCCACAGCCACCGACGCATTCACGCCCACCTGCCACTGCTCCCCGACCGCCAGAAATTGCCACAAGTCCATGGACTCTTTAATGGGAACGCCGGAAGGCCCGTAATGCTGCACGCCGGAACTGGAAAAGGTAATGATGGCCGCGCCGCCGCCTTTCAGCAATCCCGCGCTGGCGGAACTCACGCGCACCAGGCAGCCTTCCACCTCTTCCCAAGTAACTGGATTGGGAGGCGTGACATCGGTGAAGTCTGGCGCGGATCCCGCCACGCCGGTAATCATGTTTTGAATAATTCGCCCGACCATACCGAGCCCGGACACCGACAGCGAAGCGCCCGCGCCCGCCACTGGCTGAATGTAACCGCGCATTTCGTTGAGCTGCGTGTTTCTGATAAAGAACACGTTGAAGCCGCCGCCCACCACCTCCGCCACGAAGACTCCACCGGGGGTGGCCACTTCCCACTTGGTGAAGCGCTGCCCGCCGGGCAGTGGCGGTTTGGGTCTGGGCGGCACCACATTGGGCGGAGGCGGTGGCGGCGTGGGGCTGCCTAAGAAGATGTGGACCTCCACCGCGCGTTCATCCTCCGAATTATCTTTGTCGCCGGCAATGTAGCCCTGATCGCCACGGGCTTGGAAGATCGCCAGGCGATCTGGATCGCCAAATAGCGGATTCAGGCTCTTCAGATACGTTTCCACCGCCAGCGCGCGGTTTGCCGAAAGCGTCTGGTTGGAAGCATGATTCCCTTTTTTCGAAGCGTAGCCGACCAGCCAATAACTGAAATCGGTGGTCTGCGAAACGAAGGCAGCCAGTTTATCCAGCTCCTGCCGGTGCTGCTGTTTCAGAGTGTATCCGTTGGCCGCGTAGGACGAATCGAAGTTAATCAGGCGCGTCTTGCGCGCGGCATTGGACTTGATATAAGGCGGACCGATGTAATTCAAGTGGTTGGTGAAATGCTATCACCCGTTCGTTACAGTCTCCCGTACAATAACTGCTTACCTTTATGAGCAGCCCGCAAACCTTCAAGCCATTCGTCCCGGAGCACGTGCAGATGCCGGAGCTGACGCTTCGCGCCATGCTGCTGGGGCTTTTGATGACGGTGGTGCTGGGGTCGGCGAATGCTTACCTGGGCCTGCGCGCCGGCATGACGGTGGCGGCCACTTATCCGGCCGCCGTTATCAGCATGGCGGTCATGCGGGCGTGGAAAGGATCTTTGCTGGAAGAAAATATTTCGCGCACCAGCGGATCCATCGGAGAAGGCGTGGCTTCTGGCGCCATTTTCACCATTCCTGCGTTCCTGATTGCGCGCGCCTGGCCCAGCTTTGGTTTTCGCGACGCGTACTGGAAAACGACGGTGCTGATTCTGGTGGGCAGCGTTCTGGGTGTGCTGTTCATTTCGCTGGTGCGGCGCGTCATGGTGGAGGACAAGGAACTGCCGTTTCCCGAATCCATCGCCGCGTCGGAGATCCACAAAGCGGGCCAGCGCGGGGCGGAAGCGGCCAAATTTCTTTTCTGGAATATCGGCGTGGGCGGGCTGTTGTTCCTGCTGAGCCGCGTGGGGATTTTTGCCTCGGACGCCGAATTTCCGCTGCATGTCGGCCAGATGGGGTCGAGCCGCGTGCGGCTGGGCGGCGCCGATACCACCAACATTTTGCAAACCGGCGGCATCACCAGCGTGGCCGCGCCCACAGTGAGCCCGGCGTTTCTGGGCGTGGGCTACATCATTGGCCCGAAGCTGGGCGCGCTGCAATTTTCGGGCGGGGTTCTGGCCTGGGGCGTCATGGTGCCGCTGCTGATGTACTTCATGGGGCCGCGCCTGTTTGCATTTCTCCCCAAAGGCGCGGCCGATGATTCCTGGACCAGCCTGGCGGGCGCGGTCTGGAAATATATTGTGCGGCCTGTGGCCGTGGGCGCCATGCTGGTGGGCTCCGGCTACACGCTGTTCAAGATGCGCGCGAGCTTAGCGGCGGGCTTGAAGCGCGCCATCACCGATTTGAAGCCAGCCGTTTCCGACGGCCCGCAAAGCCGCACGGAAAAGTACATGAGTTCGAAGACGGTTTTCCTGCTGATTGGCGCGGTCTTCGCTCTGATGATTGCGCTCTACATCTATTTCGCGCAGAACGTGGTGGCGGGCGTGGTCGCGGCCATTGTGATGCTGATTCTGGGCTTCTTCTTTGCGACTGTGTCGGGAAGCTTGTGCGGGTTTATTGGGTCGTCGAATAATCCGGTGTCGGGATTGACGATTTCGACGCTGATTATTGCGGCGCTCTTGATGGTGGCATTGGGAGTATCGGGCGCGGGCGGCGTGGCGGCGGTGCTGGGTGTTGCTGCCGTGGTCTGCGTGTCGTCCGCCGTGGCTGGTGAGCTGTTGCAGGATTTCAAAGTGGGCCATATTCTGGGCGGCACGCCGAGAAGCATCCAGATTGCCGAATTAGTGGCCGTGGTGGTGGCCAGCTTGGTGATGTACTTCCCGTTGGTGCTGCTGTACGAAGCGAATATCAAGCAGGGCGGAACCGGTTTCGGAGACCGGCAGTTGGCTGCGCCGCAAGCCGGGTTGATGGCGCTTCTGGCTCAGGGCATTGTGGGCGGCGATATGCCTTGGCCTTTGATTATTGCGGGCATTTTGCTGGGCTTCGCGCTGATTGCGATGAATGTGAAGAGCCCGATGGTGGTGGCGGTGGGGATGTATCTGCCGTTTGAAACAGTTTCGGCCATTTTTGTCGGCGGGCTGATCCGCTGGGTGGGCGACCAGATTGCGGAACGGCGCGGATTGAATATGGCACAGCGGGCTCGCGTGGAGAATGCTGGGGTGCTGACGGCGTCGGGTTTGATTGCGGGCGAAGCGATTTTAGGATTGGTTTGGGCGGGGATGCAGTTTACGCCGAAAGCGTTTTTGGACAAGCTGCAGGTGTTTGAGCATCCGTCTTATTTGCTGGGTCTTGCGGTTCTGCTGGGTCTGGGATTTTTGATGGTGCAGGCGCCGTTAAGGGCGGCAGGAAGTCCCGATGAACCAGCACCTCCGACAGCGATGATGTAGAACCACTAATGCGTAACCACTATTGCGGGGACAGTCAGCCCGTTACACTGGTTTTAAAACCAGTGTAACGGGCTGACTGTCCCCGCAATAGTGGTTTTTGGTTAGGATTGGCGGGGGAACGCTTTGCAAAAGGCGCTGCGCCCAAATGCTATCTTTCGGAAATCATGAAGTTTCCCCTGTTTGCCCTTTGCCTCTTATCTGGATATCTCCAGGCGCAGGAATTATCCACCATCATCAGCAACGATTTGCCCCAACTTGTTGCCACCTATAAAGGCATTCACGAACACGCGGAACTGTCCCATCACGAAGAAAAAACCTCCGCCCTTCTCGCCGCCGCCCTGCGCAAAGATGGCTACGAAGTCACCGCGCCGTTCGGCCATTACAAAGACGGAAGCCAGGCTTATGGCGTCGTCGCCATCATGAAGAATGGCCCTGGCCCCATGCTATTAATTCGCGCTGATATGGACGCGCTGCCCATTGTCGAAGAAACCGGCGTCCCGTACGCCAGCCACGTTAAAATGCTGAACGCCAGCGGTCAGGAAGTGGGCGTCATGCATGCGTGCGGGCACGACATTCACACCACCACCATGATTGGCGTGGGCCATGCGATGGCCTTGCTCAGAGACAAATGGCACGGCACTCTGATGCTGATCGGGCAGCCCTCGGAAGAAACCATCGACGGCGCAAAAGCGATGATGGCCGACCATCTCTATGAACGTTTCGGAACGCCCACTTACGCCATTGCGCTGCACGATTCATCAGTGAGAGAAGCGGGCACCGTCTCCATGGCCACCGGCCCCGCGCTCGCCAGCGCCACGTCCATCAACGTCACCATCCGCGGCGTCAGCGGCCACGGCGCCATTCCGCAACTGGCCAAAGACCCCATCGTGATGGCCGCGGAATTCATCATGGAGCTGCAGACCATCGTCAGCCGCCAGGAAGACCCCAGCATGCCGACCGTCGTCACCGTCGGCGACATCCACGGCGGCACGCGCCGCAACATCATTCCCGAAGAGGTGAAGCTGGAACTGACCACGCGTTCGTATAACGAGCAGGCGCGCGAGATTGTGCTGGACGGCATCCGCCGCACCGCCAAAGGCGTGGCGTTGGCTAATGGAGTGCCGGAAGACCGCGCGCCCATTATTACGGTTCTGGAAGATGAATCCGCGCCGTCTCTGTATAACGATCCAAAACTGGCCGGCCGCGCCAAAGCCCTGCTGATTCAGGCGCTCGGCCCGCAGAACGTTTTCGACCAGGAACCCGCCATGCCGAGCGAAGACTTCGGCGTCTTTGGCATGGATCACAAAATACCGACGTTTATGTTCTGGCTGAACGCCATGGACCCGGCGAAGCTGAAGGCCGCGCAAGCGGAAGGCAAAACACTGGCCGGTCCGCACAACAGCCATTTTGAGCCTTCGCCCGAGCCTACGCTAAAGACCGGCGTGGTGGCCATGACCTCCGTCGCCATTGGTTTGCTGCAGTAAGATGATCGGCCATCTGAAGGGAACGCTGCTCGAAAAGCATCCCAATCAAATCATTCTGGAAACGGCCGGCGTTGGTTATGAAGTGCAGATTCCGGTATCCACTTTTACCGCGCTGCCGGAGGCGGGCCAAACTGCCAGCCTGCGCATCTACACGCATGTGCGCGAGGATGCCATTGTGCTTTTCGGTTTCGCCACGCCAGACGAGAAAGCGCTGTTTGAGCGGCTGATTTCGGTCAGCGGCATTGGCCCCACGCTGGGAATCAAGGTTCTGTCAGGATTGGCAACGCCGGACCTGGTGACGGCCATTCGTTCGTCTGATGTGGCCACGCTGGTACGCGTTCCAGGAGTGGGCAAGAAGACGGCCGAGCGCATGGTTTTGGAGTTAAAAGACAAACTGGCGGCAGTGGATGCCGCTGGCAAAACAGTCGCGACTGTGGAGAGCGGGCCCAGCTACAGCATGCTGGACCGCGATGTTTTGTCTGCCCTCCAGAATTTGGGCTGCGCACGGCCGGCGGCGGAAGAGGCCATCCGAAAAGTGAAGCAGCGCGGCCAGCCCGATGGGTTTGAAGCGTATTTCCGCGCGGCGCTCGCTCTTGTGCGTTAACGTGAGCAGATGGCAGCGCAACGCATGGTTTCAGCCGTCGGGCAGGATGAGGAACGTCAATTCGAAGCAGCTTTGCGGCCCACACGTCTGGACGATTTTGCCGGCCAGCCGCATGTCTGTGAGCAGCTAAAAATTTCCATTGAAGCGGCCACCAAGCGCGGCGAAGCCATGGACCACGTGCTGCTGTGCGGCCCTCCGGGCTTGGGCAAAACCACGCTGGCCGGCATTATCGCCCAGGAAATGGGAACAGTGATGGACCAAACCGCCGGCCCCATTTTGCAAAAGAAGCTGGACTTGACCGGCATCTTAAGCAACGTCAAAGCGAATCAGGTTTTCTTCATTGATGAAATTCATCGCCTGCAGCCGGATATTGAAGAGCTGCTGTATTCGGCTTTAGAAGACTTTCGCCTGGACATTCTGATTGGCGCGGGACCCGGCGCGCGCACACATTCTCTGGCGCTGCCGCGTTTCACGGTGGTTGGCGCCACCACGCGCCAAGGGCTGCTGAGCGCGCCTTTGCGGGGACGCTTTGGCATTGTTCTGCGCCTGGACCCTTACGATGAAGCGACGCTCGGAAACATTGTGGAGCGTTCCGCGCGCCTGCTGGGTGTTCCCATCACGGCTGATGCGGCGCGCGAAGTGGCTCGGCGGGGACGCGGCACGCCGCGCATTGCGAACCGCCTATTGCGCCGCGTGCGCGATTATGCGCAAGTGCGCGCCAGCGGCTCTATTGATCTGACCGTGGCCAAGGCCGCGCTGGATTTGCTGAAGGTGGATCAATACGGGCTGGACGAAATTGACCAGAAAGTGATGCTGACCATTTGCGAGAAATATGGCGGCGGTCCAGTAGGCTTGAGCACCATCGCGGCATCCATTGATGAACAGGCGGACACCATCGAAGAAGTCTATGAGCCCTATCTCATGCAGCTCGGCTTTCTGGACCGAACTTCACGCGGCCGTGTGGCCACCGAGCGCGCGTTCGAGTACTTCAAGGTGCCCCGGCGCAGAGCGGGCGTGCAGAATCCTTTGTTCTAGATGATTTATTTGTCGCTGGGAACGAACGTCGGAGCGCGCGAACAGAATCTGGCCCGCGCCATCGAATTGCTGGATCAAAATGGCATCACGGTCATTCGCCGCTCATCGGTCTATGAAACTGCGCCGCAAGACGTCTTGGATCAGCCATGGTTCTTGAACATGGTTCTGGAATGCAGCACCAATCTGTTCCCATTGCAGCTAATTTCAAAGGTGCTGCGCATTGAGAAAATGATGGGACGTGATCGCGGACCAACGGCCGTGCGCCGCGGCCCGCGCCTGATTGATATTGATGTTTTGCTCTATCAAAATGCCGTGATCACGACACCGCGCTTGACAGTCCCGCATCCGCGCATGTTTGAACGGCGCTTCGTGCTGGAGCCGCTGCTGGAACTGGCGCCCAAAATTCGGGATCCGCGAACGAAGAAGCCGTTCGCGGATTTTATCGCCGCTGCGCAAGACCAGAGCGTGAAGAAGCTAAGCGCTTAAGAACGATTCAATTTCGGCGACTTCGGCGTCCGTCAGGCGGAAGTGCAGCGCGCCCACCGTCCCATTCACCTGATCCGCTTTTCGCAGACCAACAATGGCCGCAGTGACGGCCGGATTATGCAGCGTCCACGCCAGCGCCACTTCGCCGGGCGCCTTGCCATGCGGCTCACCGATTTTCTTGAGCAATTCCACCAAAGCCAGATTGCGCGTGAGGTTCGGTTCCTGAAAATCTTTATCGCGGCTGCGCCAATCGTCAGCGGGCAGATTCAGCGCGCGTTCGCGTGTCATCTTGCCGGTCAGCAGGCCCGCGCGCATCGGCGAATAAACGATGGTTCCAATGCCGTTGGCCTGGCAGAAGGGCAGAATCTCCGGCTCAATCTTGCGCACCAGCAGGGAATAAGGCGGCTGCAGCGACGTAATGGGCGCAATTTTCATGGCCCGCTTCATCTGCTCTACGCTGAAGTTGGAAACGCCAATCCAGCGTACTTTGCCTTCGTCTTTGAGCTTCGCCATTTCCGTCCAGCCCTCTTCAATGTCGGCATCGGGCTCGGGCCAATGGACCTGATAGAGGTCGATGACATCGATTTTCAGGCGGCGCAAGCTGTCTTCGCATTCCTTGCGAACCGAGGCGGCTTTCAGCGAAGGCACAATCTTGCGTTCGTCGTTCCAGGCACGTTCGCACTTGGTGAAAATATAAGGCTTGTTGCTCACGCCCTGCAAAGCTTCAGCCACCACTTCTTCGGAATGGCCAAGTCCATAAACAGCGGCGGTGTCAATCCAGTTGAGGCCAGCATCAATGCCGGCGCGCAGCGCGGCAACCGAATCATTGTCATCCTGGTCGCCCCAGGAAAAGGCCCAGCCGGTGCCGCCAATGGCCCACGCGCCAATGCCCAGCGGCGTAATTTCCAGATCGCTATTTCCCAGCTTTACTTTTTTTGGTTCCATAGGTTCCATGTTAGGACGCGCGAAACGCCTTACTCCGTGCGGAGGAATTTACTGTAAGCGTGGATGCCGTTACAGTGGGATTACTGAGTCGCGGAACTGTTTATTGGACGATAGTTCCGGCATTTGAAGTAACCGCGGTTATTTTTGAGATTTTAGAGTTTTCCTTTCCATTCCTTTTTCTTTTACAGGGCCAAGAGCCGGGGTGAAGTTGCCTTGGTTGTTGGCCCTCTATTTTGTGTTCCTGATGGCGGGTGTTGTTCGCGGGCGCGGCATGAGGTGCCACTCGGCTGGATGCAAGTAACACGGCGGAATCAGTTCGCCGCGATAAAAGCTTAGTCCGTAAACCCAATCGCGCTTAATCCATTCCTCACAGACGTTGTTGGCAATCGGCTGAATTTGCTCATGCCAGAACGTGCGCGCCGACACTTGCTGGTCCAGCATGGGGAAAGTGACAATTTTTATAAAAAATCCGCCGCCGATGGCGCACAGCACCAGAAGTATGGGCGCCCAGGATCGGCGTGCCAGCAAGACGACAGCCAGAGGGGCAGCCACGTAAAACAAGTTGGTCGCGGAAAGGTGGCTCACCGGAAATCCAGTGATTTTTCCGGCGCTCATAATCGGCGGAATGGCCAGCGCAATCAGCGGAATGGCCGCCACCAGAACCGCGCAGGGGATGAGCCATCGCTTCTTAACCGGGCCATCAAACGCGCAACCCAGCAGCGTGAATAAAAGGG
>Ga0209208_10000313_pt1 | contig 59805 bp, 52 predicted proteins | sample S1TSphfallax_3_FD_187694 | JGI IMG/M metagenome (GOLD analysis project Ga0209208, IMG submission 187694) | Host-associated microbial communities from peat moss isolated from Minnesota, USA - S1T2_Fd - Sphagnum fallax MG (SPAdes) (version 2) | ecosystem: Host-associated > Plants > Peat moss >... | reverse complement strand
ACCAGATTTGAGCAAAACTGTTTCAAGAAGAAAAAAAGGAAGCTATGCAAGAAGAAAAAGGAGGAAAGAGAGTTGGGGCTGCGGAAGAAGAAGAAGAAACAAAGGAGATAGATTTTGGGCTCCTACCAAGTTCACCAATAATAAGAAGGAAAGTTACTGTTTTCATCAGAATCAACATAATCTCACTGCTATATCCCACAAATTTTGCAAGTGAGTGAAAAGCTTGAGCAAACTGCAAAAGTCATGGCAAAATATGAAGAACAAGAACAAGAACAAGAACAAGAAAACCCAATTAAGAACAACAAGGAAACCAAACCAAGAGCTATTTGTAGTTGTTGCTACTAGGAAGGTAGGGGGGGATGGGGGGGAGCCTGATGGCGCAAGAAGAATAAGAAGAAACATGGATGGAGGAAGGACTTACATGATGTCAACCACATGTTTGTATGTCTTCTTGTTGACAAGGACCTTAGATTCCACATTGTTGGCTTGTTCGGAGAGTGTGTTTTCAATCGAATTGTGAGATGCCAGAAAGCTTGGAGAGCTGTAAGGTTGCAAGATGGTCTCCACACTTGCAATCTTTGCTAATATTGTATGGATTGAGTTTGTCACATTTTGCGCAGCTTCCAAAACTACATCTTCCACATCTGTAGCTTGGCTCTTGAACTTGTGGATGCTTACATATAGAACCACAATGCATCCTCTGCATCACAAAAACAACACAAAACAATCCATCCTCATGCAACAACAAAAACAACCACTTGATGCTTTGTCTTTCAGCAAGCAAACAAGACAGTTGTGGGTGTTGGGTTTGTTGTGTTTGCTGCTGCAAGTATGAAGAGCTGCAAAGAAGAAGAAGAAGAAGCAGAAGATTAAGAACAAGATGACAAGCCCAGCAAGCAAGCAACACAGAAAAATGGAAGAGAGAGAGAGAGAGAGAGAGAGAGAGAGAGAGGCATACATGGTGGCAGTAGAAAGGAGGATGACAAGGAGGCGAGGTGCATGAAGCAGAGTCTCAGAGTGACAGGAGGAGGAGCGGTGTGGTTATGCATACATCGAAGAGATTTGAAGCAAACTAGGAGCAACGAGAGCAGACCCAAGAGTGCCCATGCTGCTGCTGCAATTACATATCCATAGATTCCTGCATGAAGATCACAGACTCCAGCACCATCCATGGCCCCAATCTCTTAGCCTCTAAAACAGACACTGAAACTCCAAGAAGGAAAAAAAAAAATCAGATCCTATAATTGCAATTCCCAACATTTTCACAAACTTTCTTGGACCAGTGTACAGGGACTTGCAGCAAGTAGGTTGGGTCTTGTTCACGTACCTCCCAGTAGTGTTTGCTTTTGAAACATAGCTAGCTTTGTACTTCTGGAAGTGGTCCAAAGGATGAATGTGATCGCTTTTGGCATCCAAAGCTCTGAAGTTGTTGCTATTGTTGCTTCTTTGTTGTAGTAGCACCTTCAACTACAGCTACTACTCCTTGAGCTTGAGCTGGAGATGGAAAATGAGATGCTAGAACTAGTACTACTAGAACCAATACTAGTATTGGCAATTGAAACTTGATCAAGCTGTTACTGTTGGGATTTCGCAAGCTTCCATGATGACTCCTGCTGACATTCAATCTGTTGCACAAATGTCATGATGGAGGAATAATATTTAGTATGTAGATCCCCGGCTATGTTTCTAATCATGTCCAAATTATGCTTGATCAATCTTCAATCTTGATCTTCTTGAATGAAGAAGAAGAACAAGTTCACTCAATAAAGGTCAACAGAACTTCTGATCAAATCTCTTCAACCTCAAGAGTAGATTTCACACGTGGTGAACGGGGATCTAAGATTGCTGCCATGTCTAATTCATCATGAAGTCATTAATTAGTTTCAAGAGTATAAATCAGTTACAACAGCTTGCAAGATTGATCAATGGATGATGTAAAAGCTCTAGTCTAGCTTAGAAGCTAGCTCAAGATCAGAGCTTGTTGTAGACATAGCCAATTCAATGCTTCTTTCTCTCTGTGTGTCTCTCTCTATGTGTTTCCGGGGAGATCATGGAAGCAAAGTTCAGAATTCCTTAGCTGGAAAGCTTCAATACTTGAAGTTCAATGCTTCTCTCTCTCTCTCTAGCTAACACCTACCCAGATCATTTACATCAACCCAAAAAACCACTTGAATCCTAAGATCATGGCTAAATTTTTTTCATGATCTCCTAAAACAAAAAAGCAAAAGCAATTCTTCTTCTCAAGTGAGAGAGGCACACAAAAGCTAAACCCCAAACTGGATAAGAAAAAAAGAAAAAGAGGTTTGTGGCAGGCTCCAAGCTTCTTGCAGTAAAATTTAATTCAACAACAACAACAAGGCTTGGATTGTGTAATTCAAGAATACTATGTTGTTAGAATTTTAAACAACATTCTCTTCCTGCAGAAGGTCTGTCTCCTCCTCCTTCTCCTCCTTCTTGACTTCTCCTTTCTTACTGCACATGAGTTGTTCTGTGTACAAGTTTTTGTGTAAGTTGGAATAAATGCTTGGTGTGGAATAGAGTACATTTACATGGCCATCCTGTCACAAGTAATAACAATGACCTTCAGTGCAAAACCCTCAAAGCTGAAGCCAGAAGGTGGCTCATAATTGGTCCAAATGCAGTTCTGGTTTTGGAGATACCTTGTCTCTGCTTGAGCCGTTTAAACTTGCTGCATCTCCAAAGAAATGCAAGGATGAAAAAATTAAAGCCCATAAAATTATAGCCATCTCATAAAATAGTACTCCCAGAATTAGGCCTCTATATTCCATATTGGGAGTGGACTTCGTTTCATCTTTGGACATCCCAAATTGTAAAAATAGTGTAGAGGATGCAAAGCTAACACAATAGCCATTAATCAATAGTTATGTGTACATAATAGTTTTAAGTCCAAAGCTTGTCAAAAATATTCCCTAAATGAAAGCTTAATGTGGAAGGAAACCCATAGGGAGAAACCGAAATTGAACAACCAACTCTTGATACCTCCTGCTACAGTGATCTGTTGTTGGATTCCTGAAACCAGTTTGCCTCAAATTAGTGAAAATATTTTTTGGAAAATAGCAGATTTCTGAATCAACATCCCTGGAAAGATATCGATGCCATTGTACTTGTCGTGTCGAAGAGTCATGAACCTATAGTAAGGCAGTCAAAGATGCAAGGAACTCCCACAAACAGAGTGGGTTTTAGCTCTTTAACATCATCTAGTACCTTCTTAATGTCCAGCATATAGCAAGTTGGTGATGCTCAATCCAAGTATGCTTGTAGAATCTCAAAGCACTTCTGTCTTCTCTGTCTCCATTCCTTGGGCCTGTTGCTCCATCCACACTCTTAGGCATAATATACAGGCACAAAGTCTAAGGACACCAAAAACAACCTCAATTAGCAGGAAGAATGTCCCCCTGTATAATATGGAGTTCTTTTGGGGGAATAACATAGTTTCTTAAGTTACTTTTTCAATTGTTCTGTCATGACACTATGAAATTCCTCTTTCATGAAGATGTGCTGATAAACAAGGGGGCTGAAGTATATAATGGGTTCAAGACATACTCCTTGCCAAAATCCAATTGATCCACCAGAAAAAACCAACATTTCCTCTGTCACTCAGTCAAAGATATCTGCTAATGACAGAAAAGAAGAGTAGACATCTTTTTCATCAATCTGCGCATATACCCAGTGCCAAAATGCCCCTTAACTGGACACAACTTTGCATGTATACTGACTCTCACCTCATAGCTTCTAATCTATATTGAGTTTCTGATCATCAAAACCCCACTTTTTCTGGCATTTGTACCCAGTCAAGAGAGAAGAACAAAAAAAAGAAGATCTACAATATTATAGAGAGCTAAAAGATTTGGAGACAACTTAACACAAAAGAATAAAATTACTGGTCCAAGCATAGAACTAACCACTCCATTCAGAGACTTGAGGTACTGGGCAAGACCAGCAATGGTTCATAAAATGCTGCTATGGGTCAGCAATACTTCCTTAGACTCCCTTGTGGTGCTACTTGTGTACATAATTATAGAGAGGTCATTACTAGTTGGTGGCGGTAACTCCACAGGATTACACGCACCCTGAACAACAGAAAGATCTTAAAAGACCCCACCACTAGTGTGTCCCGCTTGGACACGAAAATACTAATGAAGAAGCAATTGTGTTTTTCTGCTGCTGCAAGATTCATGGGGGAGCTTGCGAATACAAATTTATGTCGCATATGCCCATATTCAAAGACACTCAGAGATTCAGACTTTTTATTACAAGGATTTGCAAGTTCTTAGTAGGAAATGCTGACCAACTCCATGAATTCTTGCCATGAGTACAATCCCACATTCCTTAGTGGCAGCTTTCTGCTCAGTTGTGAAAGTTCCAAAGTTCACCAATGCTGCGCCCACTCAAAGTTCTTGCATCAGGATCCGTAGAAGTGCATCCTCTAGAACCCCACCGCAGCTTCTGGACCCTGCACTGCTGCAGGAGGGGTAGTTGCAAACTGCTCGGGTATGCAGTGCACCGCGGGGTGCACTGATGCCTGCGTGCACAGCACAGAGAAAGCTTTAGTTAGGAGTCTTGGTGCCAAAGAACATTTCGGGAAGAATCGCGTGTGCAAAAGAAGGCTCGCGCACATGAAGGCGTACGCCTTCGTTTTCGCCAAGACCCACGATGCAAATCACTGGCGTAAGTTCTTTTCGCTGGCGAACCGTGAAAGCGAAAATTTCTACCTTGCCGTTCACCTGCGGAGCTCGTTCGCCACTCCTACGATTCCTCCGCCTTGCCCGAAATCCTCCCCTCCGCCCTTCAAATCTTTCCTTGCCCTCTCGCCCCCCCTTTTTTTTTTCCTGTTTTACCTCACTTATTAAAAAAATCAAAAAAATAACGCTTTAACTAATTTTTAAAAGTGGCACTTAGACTTTTAATCTCAAATTAACTTCTTAATCATCCACTAAGTTTTTAACTCTCAATTAATTTCATATTCCTTGTTTTCATAAAATTTCATTGACAAAAAGTTCCAATAAGCTGCTATTTTATAAGGGTAAGTTATAATCCTAGTAGACAAGAAAAAACTAAACGACAAAGGTCAAAAAATGAAAGCAAGGATTGAAAAAAAATTGAATGTTCAATGATTTTAACAAGCTTTTTTCTTTTCAATTTGGTGGTTTAAAAGCTTTAGGTAGTGAAGTTTTCTAAATTTTTCGATATTTTTTCAGATTAACAGTAAAAGAAGCAATTCTCCCAATTTTGTTTTTTGAGTTAATTTTATTCAGACAAAGATTTCCAATATTTTCCAAATATTTTTGTAGCTATAGTGCAAATATTCTCCTATTGATTAATTTTCAACATTTCGCTATGAAAATAAAGTATTCTCAAAATATTTCAAATACTTCTTGTTGCTTGGCAATTTTGACAAAAATTAATTATTTCAATGAAATAATATATACCACCATGAAACCTTAACTTTTGAAATCATATAATATTTTTTAAACCCGAAATTTTTTTGCATCTGGTTGGGCATTTGTTGGGAGAAAACTTGGGTAGGCGGAGGGCAGCAGGCCAGGGTTCGCTGCTGGCTACACATGTGTGCAACACAAACTATTGCCACTCATCTGCTGGCATCAGAAACGCATCTTTAAAAAAATTTGGTGGTTTAAAAGCTTTCATGGTCACCACCACCATGGTTCATGTGTGTGGTACAAGAGAATGGTCATGCACAAGCGAGATAAAATGCAAGACAAAATTTCTGTAAGAAGACGAGGATTGAGGTTTCTACCTTAGGGTTTTAAGATTACACATCCTTGTATCTCGACTGTTCCAGGATGGGGGATTAGGGATTCTTAAATTAAATGTCTTTTCATATTAAAAAAATTTAGGCCGCACAATATACATGGCTTGAAGCCATAGACTCTGGACAAATCTAGAGAACAACAAAAGACCCACAATCCTTTTATAGATCATTTATGTTGACTCGTTTGATTGTGATTTAACCTTATTATCTTTTGATATATTAAGTGTTCATTGGTAAGCATGTTTTTCCTAGTCAAGGATGAATCAAACACTTTGATTCTTGCATTCTAAGATTGTATTTGACCCATGAATTTTTTAATAAAAATTCCAATATGTGGAAATTTTCCTCCATTTTAAATTTAAAAAAATGTATACCCATTTTTTACCCCAAAAAGCGGTATATGATGAAGGACTATCCGGACCCTACCTATCTACCAAAAGAATTTTTGTATACCCAAACCCTAACCTGGGAGAAAATTTGAGTGCTAATATAAACTTACCCAATAAGAAAATAAATTGAAAAATATTATATACCCTTATCCAATGATATATCCAAAACAATATACCTACACAACACTGGAACATACCATGCAGCTGGGTTACAGCTCAAGGCCTGAGTAAGGACACCATGATCTACCTTTCGCCTAATGGATTCTCTGGTCCCAAACGGACGTAAAATTGTAAACAGTAAAACAGTAAACAGTAAACAGAGTAAGGACACCCCTATTCACCAACTGTTCACTAGCTAGAAGCACACCTTTGTTCCTAACATCATATTTGCATTCCAACCGCCATCAAAACACTGTGACAATTTTTCAAACATGAGCATCTGGCAAAAAATTATTGAAAGATCAACTGTCATCCACAATTCTCCACTAGCCAGCCATACACTGTGCTTCTCCTCTCCCTAGGAAAACAGCGCTCCTAGGTTTTGCACGCCCAATCTCCTCAGGTCCCAACCAACAGCTATTTCCTCCAGAAGATTCTAGACTTTCAAATCTCATCATTAAAACACCAAGCAGATTATCAAAGTGCATTGAGCTGTCTATCTGCCACCACGCTAAAAAAATCACATCGTATGTTCATTGCTACCTCTGGCACCCACACATGAAAATCAAAACAAATATGCTCATGACCAGACAGGATCAGTAGCACAAAATTGAAAAACCAAAAACCTGACACCATTTGGTGTCAAAGGACCATTGTCAAGAACAAGTGCTATCTCAGGGAGTGAAAAACAAAAAAGGAATTTGATCTCAATCTAAGAAGAAATTGTATGTCATCTTGATTCAAGCTCACAAGTATACATGGAAAACTAGTTTTTCTCCATACCTCCATCATCAATTCAGTGACCTCACAGGAACTTACTTGTGCATCATAGGCTTATGGCCGTTGCTGCTGCTGCTGCTCCATCTTCCTCTTGCCTACCATGCCCTTCTTGCTCAGAAGGAATGATCATAGGAATGAATGATCACAATGACAAAGTTCTGATGAAATATTGTCATAGATGGCATCTCATAACTTACCTCAAGATGGGTAAGTTTTTGTGCTTCTATGTTTCAAATATTTTCAACTTTTGAATAAAATTTTGTTTGAAAATATACAGTTTCATACCTTATGGCCTTGTTTTAAATTATCATATTCTCTAGTTGAATTTAGGGTTGTTTTTGTTTTTGCTATAGTTTGTTCTAGTTGGGAATTCTGCAGTTGTGATATTTTTTGTGCCCATAACATGTTTTTCTAAAAGCCCGTGTTCCACTATTAATCAAACTGCATTCATCAAATTTCCAATGAAGCAAAACTATAGATAGAAAATCTTTATATTTTCATTTACAAAAAAGTATATTGAAACAAACACAAAAAATTTGCACCCTTCTTCAAAGTCTTCTCAAATAATTTCCAATTTGACCCTATGATGTTGGATGACAATTTAATATTTGTTGGATTTTGTTGAACTCCATCCTCAAGAATGTATACGTATATACCTTTGATGGTATGAATTTGTGGTTATTTCTAGTTTCCCAACACAACATTGTACAATATGTAAGGTTAAGAAATTTAAGTGCTTGTAAATTAGCCACCAAAGTAGGGAAGATACTTAACCTTAAACCATGCAAACTTGAATTAAGCTTTTCCAAACTCCATAGGTGAATCTAGTACAATTTCTCTCATTGTATAAACACCAAAATCATGAGATTGTCAAGCATTTCTAGAAAGAGATAGTTATACTTGCACCGAAAACAAGTTGTGCTACAAGCAATTTAAAGACCTTCTAAGGTCTCCAAGGAAACTTTTCACAAATAATTAAGTTTTTGAAGTCATTATGGGGCTTTGTAAAGAACAATGATGTGAATTCTGACATTGGCAAATAGAATTCAGGATAACACCTAGTCATGGCCAAGAGATCCACCCTTTGATGAAGAATTATGTAATTTATTTTTATCACTATTGGTTTTGTTTAACTTGTGGTTAGTTTGCAAACCAACACATCAATATGTGACCAAATGTGACAGCCCACTCACTTCAAAAAGCCTAGGAAGTAGAACTAGGACTCCAATCGTAACCTTAAATTTGGTTCACAATTTAAGCCAAAATTTTCTGTGATCTGCACTTTGGATAGAACCAACAGCCCCTAATTCACACAATGCCCTGAAGTCAAATGGATTTCAGGTTTCTATGTTAACAACTAGAAACTAACAATTCTTACAAGCCCTATATGAAAATTGCAGACCAGGAATGAATCTGGGCACTTGTTGAAACTCCCTTGAGCATAGAGCAACCCTAAATCTGTTGTCAATGTGGCTGCTCCTGCCTCCACCCCTAAGATTCCAAAGACCATTCATTCCACATGATAGAAAAGACAGAGTTCTGCATTCCATGCCTAATGGCATTGGTAATCTATTTTGAGCATGGGGCTGCCACAGGAAAGTTTGGCATAAATGTGACAAATCCATTTGCAAGACACCTTCATGTATCTCTGTCATGGTCTTGGATTTCCAAGTAGTTGCAGCATATGATAATTTCTGTAGCCCTGCTCATCTGATTCCAACCCAACAATTCCAGGAATAACCCCCTGGGTCTACCATTACTCCAGGGTTCCTTAGTTCTTGCACATTCCTGTGTTCTACTGCCTCACCTTGTAGTTGCCCTCTTTCTGTCTCCTGTTATGAGTTCCCTCTTTACATCTCTTTCAGCCACCAACACTGAAGCATAGTTACACAAATATTTTACTCATTAGCAACAGGTTCACCCTGCTATGGCCAGCCACATTCATGTATTGATTTCTCTTCCATCCAACAGCATACCACCTCGATCTGAGGTGCCCAAGTTCCCCCTATAGTGGCTCTTCACAACTTTGCCCTCCTCATGATATGCAATCACATTATAGAAAGACTATCAGCATTGCACAAACCCACACAAAACATAGGAAGAAAGCATAGGCTTTGAACAAGACGAATATCAGAGAACATATCCCAGAGAAATCACCAATCAACCCAGATCAACGAAGATGGTGCTGCTGCTTTCATACACAATTAGTCCCAGTTCCTCCCTAAAGTCAACAGAAACTGCACTAAAGACCTGATCAATTTGAAACTAAGCTATCACTGTGGTGACTACAACATGAAGACTAGTCAGTAGGTGAATTATTACTACTATAAACATCTACATGTTGACTAGGGGAATCTGGCCCATACAAAATTGTAGACTTAATCTCCAATCTGTCCTTAATGTACTAGAACATAAGACAGGAACATTGACTCCTGTTAACCATGTCTTGACTCTTGACACTAACCTGTTGAGATGGGTAGACAACATTGACCCTAAAAACCTAATTGCTCACTGCGATCTATATGCTAGCTGTAAATACACCCTAAGCTGTGCCAAACCTGTTATGAGATTAAATGTGCAAATACATTTTCGACACTGCCATCATACTGGACAAGGAGCTGTACAGCATCTCCTCTTGATAAAGCTAGAAACTCCTGCAGATGGAGAAACCAGTTCATCATACATTGCCTCAAATTATAGTCAACAAAAAATTAGCAACAGAACATATGGAGATGTGCAAGCTCATGTATACAGATAATATTGAATGCTATAATTAATCCCAGGGCAACTCATTGTGACTGGTATGAGGCAAGGAGAAACATCTGCTTACATACCATAAGAATCAGAATGGAAGTCTCCTCAAATAGTGGAACGTCACTGGGCACAACTACTGATTGGCTGCCACTTGTCAAGCATGATGAATCCCCACCAGTGACTGGTTTTGGGACCACAACAGAGGTCAACATTGTTCTGCTTATCAACTCTGTTTCCTTAAGCCTCGATATACAAAGGAGGTCGGCAAAAGGGTCTGGGCAAAATTGGAGCTTGAACCAGTGTGTGTGTGAAAGCAAAGTGGTTCTCATAATTGCAATCAGTTGAGGCTCCACAATTCCAAGGCTTTCTGCTAATGCCACCTATAAAAATGCCACAGGGAACTGAACCCAAGAACTTGCTTTCCAGATTTGGGTTTTGAATTCAAGGTTCTAAGCATACGAAGGTACCAAGGAAGAGAATGACAAATCAAGTGCTTCATGACCTGGTAATAACTAAGATACATTGCTGATTCTGCTCTTATCTTAAAATGAAACTTGAATTGAAAACATCCTCTTGTACAAACAACGAGGAAGATGCAGATGAGAGCCTTGGAAGAGAGTCTACACCTAAAGTTTGAGCTTTTACATAAATCCCCAACACTAACATTTTAATCAAAGGACATGATTCTAATAACAAGAAGCATTTTTGGGTTACAGGTGTTGTGGGTAGAAATACTACATGAAGAGCAGCAGCTTGCACACCTGCTGGTGTGAGCTGCAAAGAAGGTTCTCCTTTTGGATGTGCCAAGGCAAGAAGAGTCTCTTTCAAAGGCTGAAGCAAGTCTGGAAACTTGGCAGCAAGAGGACCAAGATCAACCCGTGCAATATTCAGTGCTCTACAATAATTCCTGTCTTCAACAAATTTAAGGAACTCCACCTGTATATTTCACCATATAACTCAAAGACAGTCAGAATGAACTCCTAATTCTGGCAGAATTATTTTCAACTGGAAAGCAACCCCAAACCCTGAGGCATTCTACAAACCAACAGCTAGGTTGCACTTGGAGTCCACTATCTTCTAGTGATGTAAACTCACTCTAGAATACAATCCAAACTGCTGTGTAACTGACCACTACATTTGAATACCCTTGAAATCAGTGAGGAAATGCATTGTTACCACCTACCTGTTTCAATCGAAAGAGGTGCTGTGGACTATGTTCAAAGAAACGAGGGTGTAAACGATTAACTTCATCTATAACTTCCTCTATTCTGCCTTCATCTGCTAAGTGCCAGACTTCAAGCACTTTCCCATACTTTGCAAAAACCAGATCTTCAGGTCCCTGGAGAAGTAGCAGCACCCAAATGAGTCTCTGAAAGTGCAACCAAGCCAAACATGATTTTCAAGATGTGCACAACAAATCTCAATTCACATGTCAAAAGCAGGCCCTGCTGTGATAAATCAACTTGAACACCTTGACAGTTTAAAGAGGCTTGAAGCATACTTAAGTTCCATCAAATGTTAGACAAAATGTGTTATGAGATGCTTCTAGAAAAGAAAACTTATACAGCCCAGACTGCAAAACATTTAAGATGTAAAGGAAGTTTCCATTCCCATCTTACAAGACATGTATTAACGTTGGCTAGTTGTATGTATGCAGCAGCAATGTCATCCTAGTATCACCAAATGCACAACTGCAGCATACAGATTATTGACTAGACATACAAGTAATTTCAAGAGTTAACTCCCAAAAAACAACAACACAGTTAAATTGAGCATTTTGTAAGTCTTTCGGTTCTCACCATTGTGTCAATACGTGTTGCAGATCTTTCTCTGTCACTAGGTACAGTTGCTGTTGAATTCTCATGAGCTTCAGTGTCTGGCTGTGGCCTCCCATGCTGCCACTTATGGGTCCAGTTATCTTTCAGAACATTATTGATCTCATATGGACAAGATGAGCCACTTGTACTACACACAACGAAGTTGCATGTATCTGCACTTCTTTTTATGTTGCCACCATGAAAGATGCTCTCTTGATCAACTGTGGAGATATATACGTCACAATTGTAAGGTTTTAACTTCAGATTTAACCCAAAAATACTAGTGCTATATAACAGGGTCAGAGAATTGCAACTAGTAGGTTTTGGGGTCCAAATCCATGCTCAATTTCAGGTTGAAGAACAAAGGTTACTGCTAAACTGATGCATCCAAGACTAGACTGCACAAGTGCACTAGGATAAGAACCATGTACCTGATCTTGAGTCTGGTAAAAAAAATCCTAATTTCTTAGTTAACAGATAAATTAATGGATCCAGGAATAAGCACAAGCAATAGGCTAAAGACAAGAATGCCTGGGTTGAAGGGTCAAACAATCAGTCAAATCAACACCTTCAGAAAAACTTGTACCCACAGTTTAGTCTGGCTTTTTGACTCCTCTCACAAGAATCCATTGAATCTGGAAAATGTTCACCTGAATTCTAAACCCTTTTCTGGCTCGTCCACTTTTTTTGCATAGGTCAAAAAAATTTGCAAAACACCATGGATCTTACCCTCAGTTGCATTTGCCTCTGGCTCTTCCATACAAACATCACTCACTTCTACATTCTCAGTTTGAGATGAACTCGCTTCTTGACTCAAACTCTGAGTTCTCAATGCTTCATCATGTAGCTTTCCCATTCCAATCACACCATGTGGATGTCCATGTGAGGACTTGGAACTAATGAAAATGTTCCCTGCCATATTTTGATCTAGAGCTTGCTGTACACTTGGGGATGACAGGCTTTGGGTTCCCATTGCAACACTTAATGAGCTATTTCCATTAGCTCTTCCTTGAAATCCACTTCCAATAAGCCCTCGGTATATGCAATATTCCTTCACAAGTTCATTGATCATGCTAAAGTTCACCCTCAACCGGCTCAGCTCATTCTGGAAGGCACAAAAACAGCGATAAAATCACAGGTCGGGATGATGTTATAATTCCTCTTAAGTTCATTATATAAAGCAGTCTGAACAAGAACAGAAAGCTCATGCACAGATTGCAATGCTAATTTTGTAACACTGTAAATGAACCCTCAAGTGAACCAAGGTCATCACTGCTTTGTATAATCTGTAGAAACTAAACTTTAGGGAATGTTGGAAATTGACAGGAATAATCAAACACAAGTTGCAAGGTCACCTAGTTGATAGAGCAACGACTGTAAAATTATTTTCAACATCGCTGCTTAGATGATTTGAAAGCATTAAACCAGCTTAGTCGCACAGTGTACAAACCTTGAAAGCAGCAAAGAGATCACCATTAGTAAACCGAAGGCTGTTAAGGGCACCTTGCCGGGACAACCCTGCTGCCTGTGCTAGTGCTTGCACATCACTCTGCCCACCATTCCATCACCACCAAAATACTCATTAAAACTTGCATCCATCAATTCACAGCATGACACCTTGCTCAAAGTTGACAGGCTCTGAAGGCAACCTTTCTCTTCTACTTACAAAGTTGCATTTGGTTATAAGGCCAAAAGCCAATGTGCAGATGAATATGCAGTTGGCAGCCATAATCCCTGCAATTTATTAAATAATACATGTTTAAAAGTCTACTTTAATTTCCAAGGCATGTGACAAGTGACTTCAAATTGCTCAGATGTACATGCAAGCCAGGTCCTAGCTGGTCCAACTTGGTAATCAATTCATATACTCTTGACACTCTAATGTAGGAAGCTCAGGTACCTCATTGAAACTTGGAGCCTCTAGAAGGCCCTCATGAGGCATTGCAGGCGGATCCCTATCGTTCAAAACAACTTTAGCTGTGACATCAACTATTGATGATGGCACCCCTTGTTGCAAGCAATAACCATTGTGAATGCTGCACAGTTCCAAACCAACTATGTGCAAGTTCATTAGTTACTGGAATATAATGCTTGACTCATAAATAAATGAGATATTTAGTACTCCCTACCTTCTCCCTTTAGTTTAGAACAAAAAGAACCTGGTAAAAAACAGAAAACCATTTGTCAATAAAGTGGGAACAGGAGAGCATGGGATCAAGTTGCCTGATCAAGTAGCGAAGAGTGAGTGATAATAGAGGATCATAAACCCGCAGCTGAGCCTTGAGAGTTGATGTGATGGTAGCGGCAAGCTCAAATCTCCTTGCTTCTGACCACTACTACACACCATCCCCCTGGGCATCAGTTCTTTACTCAGCTAGAAACACAATAGCCAAAAGAAATCAACAAAATCCTAATGTATCACTCATGCACCAATTCACTCTAATAATTTAGAAATTTGTGATCATATTCCACAAGGTTTTCTTTTCAAATTTTGATGGTCTGCATGGCTACCTCTGAACCACACATGATGACCAACATATATATATACACAAACATTTACTCCTGAATTCATATAAATACATATGCTGATATCTACAAGAATTCAAGGGGAAACTCCACAACTTTGTGACTCAAAAGTGTTGTTTGGCTAGCACAGAAGACACATAATGACAAATAACTCTCATGAGAATTGAGAAATCTCCATACTCACATTAAGAAAGCCATAACAAAGATAAAACTTGAAGTTAGTGAAAGACTTCCAAATGAGGACTAAAGAACAGGGAAGAAGAAAAAACACAGAAGGTAGAACAAAAACAAAGAACAACAAAACTAGCAGTATGAATGAAACTGACAGTCACCCACTTGTTCAGGAACATCAACAGTAACACGTATGACACCAACTTATCTCTCACAACTTACCCACTGACTTCATCTGCTCCCTACAGTGGGTATAGGCCAGTGTAAACACAAGCCTGCATACTCAGTTTCTGTTGCAAGTCCAGAAGCAATGGGAAGACCCCACCATGATACTGGCTAGCAATTAACACCATAGAAGGGAAAAACAGATAGAAAAAAACGGACAAGTAAAATGCACCCACAATAGGAAGAAAGAAACAGAAAAAAACAGACAACAGGGAAAAGACAAACAAGGAACATAATGACAAACTCTACATTTAGGTCCTAATCACAGTATGATGGCACTGCCCCGTGGCCAACTTGAGTTTTCCTTTTGTAGACAATATAGAAATAAGGGAATAAGGAAACCTCTTCAGACACTGGGGAAGTTGAGTCATCCTTGTCATACATGAGCGCCAATAGAACACCCTTGAACTCCTCATATGCTTCCTAGACCATACACCTTTTGTCAAATTTCATCCTGTGACCACAAAGTGCTGGACACACGGTACAACAGGTACTCGTGTAACCGTTAGACTCCAAGTTTTTTGAAGTTTTGTGAGGTTATATCAATTGTTCCTACTGTTCCAGGCAGCTTTGAATCAAATTCACCACTTCCACTTTTGCCCTTGATCTCCTCAACTTACTGCAAAATTGAAACAACTTTCTCCTGTTTAAGGCCCAAGCTTGCCCACTATACTGTGTATATGCAAAACTTGAATTGATGCAAAAGATTGACCTCCAAACAAAAGTGACCATAACTGGTCATACTGTGTGTGCAAACTCTACAGCAAGTTAAACACAGCTGTAAAGTTCTTTCTCTCCCTAGAGAAGAATAGTGAATGACATTGCTAATCTACCCAGGAACAAGTCACAGGATGATTCAGTTGACCATTTTCCTCAATATCTAAGTTATGGCCTTAGAAGCTCAATAGGAACTCAACTTCTTCGCATTATTAGAAAAAGAGATAAAAGAATTGAGGGCACACACAGGATAGGCATTCAGAGCACTTGGACAGAGGCGTGTGCGAGCACATTTAAGTGCTTCAGCAAAACAGTCCTTGTCACCATCCCTCAACAATTCAATAAAATTCTGTTTGATTCCTCGCAAAAGGTGCCACATACACATTATTCCCATGTCAGCTTGCTTCCAGACAAACAGTTCATCCTATATTTAACAGAAATAATGCACCAAGTTAGGCCCATTCTGCACAAAGCTTTCAGGATAAAACTCATGTTGACAGTCATTTCAACCATACACTGATGATTTGTCCACATGAGCTAGTGTCTTGGCACATGGAAGATAGTACAGTGGGCAGCACTGAATACTAGGCCAATAGCACAAGACAAAGATGTCTGAACTGACCTGCTTGTGCAACTGGAAAAGGAGGTGCTGATCCTCCAGGACTACAGGGGCATGCTCCTGCATGAGATTGAAAGCTTCCATGATACGACCAGACTGCATCAGTGTTTGAATGAGGTGAATTGCCATACGCACATTCACATTGCTGGATGCAGATGATATTGTTGATGCATCACAGTTCTCCACTAGAAACTCAGTCTCCACATAGTCCAAAACCAGTGCATCCAGGGCACCCAAGTTCACAGGCTGAGCTTCCATGACACTGTCCCTGCATAAATGAAATTTTTGTTTGAACACAAGAAGGAAAAGACACAAGAACGGTAATTCTCAATGCATTTGAGTTTTTGCAAATATGTGAAGCAAAAGACTAAAATCAACAACCCTATTCAAGGGGTGGAAAAATAGAAGGGTAAAGAGCAACAACCTTTTCCGAGCCCCAATTAGTGCTGGGTCTTTCCCCATACCCTTATTTCACAAATCTTCCTATCCCTCTACATTTGCAATCTGATTTCTGCTTATGATCCAAGAAAGCTGGCCAAAAAGAGACATAGCAATAGGAAAAAGATCACATGCAACCATGATACACACCTGTTTTGACAGCAATTTTGTTGACTCCAGCAAGAACAATCAAAGACTTTTTAAGTGTTACTACAAGGCAATTCCATTATCAGGTTTCGCTCGGGGCCTTCCAGCTCTTTTACAGACCTCTAGCGCCTTAGATGAGTGAAAGGCGGAATTCGGGTCTCCACCTGAGCTGCAACTCAACAAAGATTCACCGTTACGCCAACAGCTGCGAAGAAATAGGACCAGAAAACTCGGAAGGCCATAGAAAAATTCTACTAATTTACGCTACGCAAGTGCTGGTAGCAAATTGGATAGTCCACAGTCGCACCAATATTGCTTCTCCTCTTCAACTCACCCTAAACCCCATGACCTTTCAAAGACCAGAAGATGCATCCTCAATTCAAGATCCTTCCGCTCGTTTTGCTGTACTACTGTGCGAAAACGGCGAGGGAACCGATCACTGGGATCCAAAAATGAGCCAAAAACAATTTGCAAACTTTTCTCCAAACAAACAAAGAACTCGCAGAACCCTAATCAGCAGCGCAAAAAAAAAGAAAAATAACTTTGTGGAGAAAAAAGCTCCGACACGACCCAAAGCGGTTGGGTCATTCTGCAAAAAGAAAACGGCTAACCCTAATAAGCTTTTCCCTTGCAATCACGAGAGATACGGAGAGAGGGAGGGAGGGAGAGTGAGTGTCAGTGGGAGGGTGTGGACAGAAAGAACCCATCAGACAGAAACTCGTGAGGAGAAAAATCAAAGAAACTCCAGGGACACGCCATCACAAAAAAGCTTCAAGGACGACCAAGGAGAAACAAGAAAACAACACAACCAGTAGCACAAGTTGAAGGCAGACTTTCGAGGCCACGGTGCAGACGTATTTTTTAAGCAACAAAGAAGAAATGTGCAAATGTGTGACAGTAACAAAACAAAGATGTGGGCATACACTGTACAGGCATGCAAATCAATTCTTGCTGCCCTTGATAACCTCACATGGCAGCATCTGTGACCTCGATCTTCTTCTCTTCAAAGTTCAACTCCAAGTAGAAAGCTTGCGAAACAGTATCCATGTTACTGCAAGAAGATTATATACAAGAGAAAGGAGACAGCAACACCAATTCTCATCACTTCGTCAAACTTGTCATCCAAACTCTGGTAAACTAGGTGCTTTGGGGCCAGGCAGTCCTTGGGGGGAAAGAACCCATCAGACGGGCAAACACTAAACAAGACCAACAAGGCGTCAAGTGACACGCGGGCCCTGCCAATAGAAAGATTCAAAATAATGGAAAAGGAAATTGATATTTTTGGAAACGTTTTGATGACAAACAATTCAATAATGGATGGGAAATTTTCAGTAATGGATGCCAATAGAAAATAGGTGATTTATGAAAAGCTTTCATGAAAAGAAAAAGAAAAAATTAATGATTTAAAAAATCTCTATGAAAAATAAATTAAATATAATAATAATAAGTGTAATGTGTAAATTTTTTTTTATGATTTGGTGTTATAATGAACAAAAAATATTACTAAAATAAGATGATTTAAACATTTTGAATGTGATTATCGGATGTTAAGTGGTGATGAATAATGGTTTATTAAATCATATTTATTTTGCAATAGTTTTTTTCGTTTTTAATTTTTTTCATGTGTTGATATATGTTGACAATACATACACATTTATATTTATATGATTGAAGTATTAGAAGTCATAAAGATTTTGTTCAAAGAGTTAGAAGTTTTTGTAATTTTACTCAGATTGGAATCTATTTTTTGTTCAAAGTTTGTTCATTAATGGATGGTATAATAAATTGAGAAATATGGTTAGGTTATTTGAATGCAAAGTAAAAGGGTTATAATTTGTCCAATAAGCTTGTGTTGATCTAATATAACATTGTTGTGTTTGTGCATTAATTCATATATGGTCAATTTGTATATTATTAGGTGTTGTGTTTTTTATAAATGTAATATGAAATTTATGGGTATTCATGGGTATTCATGTTTTTTTTTTAAATGTTGTTGATTCAATTGTATTTATCAACATGTTTATGTTAAAATCTCCAATTATTATGGTTGGACAGTTTGTAAGAATTTTTATGATTATGTTTTATAAAATAGAAATGAAAAAATTTGCATTCATTTGGCATGGTTTCTAAATTGCAATTATGTATAAAGCTTGCTATCCGTTTTCATTGAAAAAAACAATGAAAAATTTAGAGCTTGAATTTGTTTTTGAGAATGTATGTGATAACAACATATTTGTATCATAGAATATCATTGTGACATGGTAGTTGTAGCATGAAATAATTTTTAATTTATTTAAAATAATGTTATAAATTTCTTGATATGTTTGAATATTTTGTATTTTTTTCATTTAAACAAAGAATATGTGATACAAATAAATTTAGATTATTAAGAATTTTTTTAATGTAATTTATAAAAACAAATATTTAGAGTTTGTATTATAATAAATTATTTACAATAGAATTTTTAAAAAGCAATTTTTTTAAACAATGCATTTTTTCTTATACTAAAGTATCTACTTGGAAATTTTTGTTTGACAATGGAAAAAGTAAGTATCATTTTTGTTTAAAATAGATTCGAAACAATGTAGTATATGTTAAACAATGTTTTGTAACAACATTCAGGTAAAATGCAAGACAATCGAAAATCAAACCTTGTGCTTGATGAATAATGTACGTTGTTTCATAATTTTGTGCAATTCCTAACATTTTACATTTTCATGCCAATATTTTGTTGTTAAAATGTTAAATCTAATATTTTTGGATGAAAAAATCCATGAATTTCAAACTGGAGGTACTTGAAAAACATCACATGTCATTATTACATCAAGACCACCCATAAATTGGTAATGAATTTATTTTATTATTCACAATCTACAATCAATAAATGATAATATTTTGTTGCCAAATAATGAAATCTCATCTACGATTAATAAATGTAATTTATCACAATTTTTTATTAAACCATTACATTTTTCATCACTAAATGCTTTGAATTCATGGAATTTTTTTAAAGGAATTGCAAGTGTTGAATGAATGGGCATACCATTCGTGTTAAATGCAACTTTTCCAATGTATGCTAATTTCATGACTTTTGGCTTTAAAAGGTCAACATTTGGAATGTCTTTTATATAATATCTTAACATGTTTTGTATGATACACAATAATGTAAAAGTTTTTCATATTTCTACACCTCATGTTATGAAAATGTGTAAAGGTTTTGAAGGATATTTATTTTTAATATATAATATCATTTATAATGAGTTGTTGTTCATCATTAAGTTTTTTCATATTTGTTGTGAATTCTTCATATGGAATTCATTCATCCACTTGTTAAAAGAAATATCATGAATTTGTGTTTTGTTTTTTTATTTTCCTTTCTAATGTCAATGAATATTTATATGTTAAATCGTATAGTTCAACTTCTTTGGTATTTGTAAACACGTTTAATTTCAAGTTACTTGCATTAAGGTCTATTTCATTACTAATAATATTCCCTTCCATTTATTTCATGTTTTTTGGTGAATTCTTATACTTGTGATTGTAAATTATTCCATTCATCACCATAGTAATTTAAGATATTGAATTTTTTTTTTCTCTCTTTTTTTCAACGTCATTTTAAAAAATAGAAATAAACATCTTTCCATGAAAAATGTTGACCTTTTAAACTATTTATAATCCATGAAAAGGCATAAATGAAAACAATAATTTTTTGAATATTTATGAAGATTAAATGAAACCCAACATATAAAATTATTATGTTTAAGTTTTTTTATGATTTAATATCAAAATTAGCAACAAATTTTGCTTTAAAAATGGTTTAATGATTCATTTCATGTTTTATATTTTTCAATTAATGATTTACAATGGATGTCTATTGAATTGGGAGATAATTTGTTTAATTTTTTTGTGGTAATAAAACAAATTCTCTATTATTTTCTTCGCAAGTATTTATAAATTGGAATGATCTTGTTGAAAATATTATGGGATGGATAAAATATATATACTACTTGTTCAATTGACATTTGTTTTGCATTTTAAATGCATTTCTTAGTTTTTAAATTCGTTTATATGTTTTAATTTTTTCACATTTACATTTGTCCAATATGATTTGCAATTTTCATGTCATAGATTTATTTATTTTTGTTAGATAAGAAATGCAACAAGCTACTATTACGTATGGATCTAAAATGAACTATGCATTTGTATTTGCTTCCTACAAAGGTCTTGCATATATAGTAAAAACATTTGTTCATATATCATTTGGTTTACATTTCAAAAATAATGTTGGTTTGCATATTGTACATTTTAAAACAAGTAAATAAACATGTTGGTTTAAATGTAAATTTGATAAAAATTGATTAAATGAAATTTCTAGACCTAATCTCATATCAATAAGTTTTTGAAATTTTGAAAAGTTATTTCATGAATATTTGAGTTATTATCCTTTTCATTTAAAGGTGATTATATTTTTATACATTTCATTAGTGGTTTTGGATATTGGAATCAACAAATTGATTTTAATTTTTTTTAACATGTTTGTTTGTGTTGAAGTATTTGACTATTATGAATGTTTGTTTTGAAAATATTTCAATTTGTTATTAAATATTTATCAACAAAATTTTCAATTTCTTTGTTTGTAGAAATTCCAAATCTATGAACATTTTTAGACCATAACAATCCATAATCATGGGCTAAACTTGTGGATTGAAATTTTATCATAAGAAATAACCATTTATTTCACCAAAAACAATAATATTACTTTTAAAAGATTTTTGAAAGCTATTCATCCTATGTTTGTAAAAACGCACATAAGTGATAGGGTCATTTTTAAGAAGATTTTTTATGTTTGGAAAATCTTTATTTTTTGTATTCAGATTTTAACATGTTCAATATGCAAATCTTGTAATTTTTTATAAGATTATGTCAATTAAATACACATGTTGTAAATGTTTTTAAAAAAGACGGAGGTCCAAGTTGTCTAATCATTGCAAAAACATCTTTTCAAAACCAATCTAAATAATCTAAAGATGTTCTAATATCACTTTATTTTTTATAGCCTAAATCAAAATTTGGTATTTGGTTTAAATTTACATTATTTGAAAGATCATTAGTTGTGAGGATTCAACCACATAATTTTACATTTCGTACATGAATCCACCCATAAGACAATAAAAATGTATTAAAATTTTGATTCCAAGTGGTCGAAAACTTTCTCCTATAGGAATTGTTAAGGTTTTTAAATCACCATCAATAATTTGTTTAGGATTCAATATGTTTTGTACTAATGTTCCTCCAGAGTTTTCTTCTATATTTTTTTATAATTTGTGTTAATTATAAAACTCAAAAGTTTGTCAAAAATTATCACTTTTAAAATCATTATTTCCACTTGCATTTGCAAGTTTTGTTGAACTTTGCCAATTTGGTTTTATTGCAACATTTATGCTTACATACAAAGGTGTTTTATAATTTTTTTGTAATGTTTTATGACTATGTTAGGTCAAACATAACCAAACGTCATATATGTAGATTGGTATTCTAATTTTATTTTCTCAAAACACAATTAAATGAACTTCATACGACATCCCAAGTAGAATAGTTTGAATAATATTCAAATTTGTTGGAACATTGACGATACTTCCATGTAATCCATATTATCCATATCCTTGTAATTGAAATATTTACATGAATGTTAAATGTGGTGCAATTAAATGTTCTTCTATTCTATTTAACATTATAAACAATTCATATTTGGTTTGTTAATTATAATATGTTTTCATATGAATAAATTAATTGTTTTTCCAATTTCAAATTTTCTTTTACAAGATTTACATATCAATACATCTTTAATATTTGTTTAATTCTTTAATTCATCAGGAATTTCTCAATATATGGTTTTGATATTTAAAATGTAACCTTTGACAACAATAACATACATGTTTAGCAATATTTTTTGAGAAATTTTTATTTTTCAATTCACAAATGGGAAAAAAATAATTTTGGATTCCAAATTAATTTTCTAATCAATTATATTAAATGATGATTTTTTAAAAAAATATTATTGACATGTTATATTGAAATATTTTCAATTACATTATCAAAAAAATGTTCATTATTTTTAAAAGAAATATCAATATTTACATGACTTTAGGTTTTTTTTTATTCGAGGTATTTCAAATGTCATTTAATTTGTAATGTGTTTAAATGTAGATGTGGATAATTCTTATAAATATCAAAACAATTTCTTGTGGCATCCAATTAGAATTGGTTCTTTTAATTTGTAACAAATTGTTATCTAATTATAAATTCCAACTAAATATTTTTGTTCTTTTATCATAAATTTTTGTTTCACTATTGATATTCATATTATGATTAGTAGTTTTTTTTTTTTCATCATTATGAATATGAATAGGAATATTTGTAATTTCCAAATAAATTTTAGCAAGTTCAAAGTGTTTTGTTCCCATATACAAGATTAAAGGTGTTGATGTATTTTCTTGTTTTATTTTAACCATTGTCCAACCATCGTTTTTATTCCAAACATGAATTGAACAATGCAAATATTCAGATATCCAATAAATAATATTGAAATCACCCCATAGTTCACCATGTATGGCCAAAATGGAAAATTTTATAGTATAGTTTTTTTCATCATTTGCATTCCCATGGTGGAGATCATGTAAAAATTCAAAATTTAAACATCGCCTACAACATTCTAAAGCTTTAAATGTGTCAAATTTCAAATATTCCTTTAAACGCAACATACTATTTTTTTGTATCATTTTAAATTCAATGAATATTTTAATAACATGTTATCACATCAAATAAAAAACCACCCACATTACATTGGAAATTAATGATTCATTTAAACCAATTTTCTCCAATTCAATATCTATGTCCATTGTTTAATTTAATCTTTGAATCAATTTTACATTTGATTCAAACTATGTATTTTCCTTCACGTATAATTATGATCAACTTTTGTACTTGTAAATGTCAATATTTCTTATTTTAAAAATATTGATTTGTATGTTTATTATCAAATACAAGGATGGCAAAGTCCAATTTAATATATTAATTTTTCTTGAAGTTCTTTAAATTGTCATTAACCACACTGGAAGTTGATGCATGAGTTAAACTTACAGTACTTATTATGATAGCTAAATCAACATTTACTTGTACCAATTGTGGTAAAACTAATCATTCAATGGAAACTTGCCATAACCAAAAAAAAAAGGTACCAATTGTGCCAGCTGCTACAATTAAATCTACGAAACCTATAGTAGGAACTAAAATTCAACCTATTAAAATACATGTTTGTTATCCCTATATAATGTGTTCTAATGTACAATATAGATTAAGAAAATGCCCTAAAAAAATTGAGGTACATAACATGTTAATAGTTAAACTTGTCAAATTTAATGCCACAACAACATTTAAACCACCTAAAACCAACAATGTGCCAGTTAATGTAGTAGTTGTTATTACCACCCGTAATCAATAGTTGAAATAGCAAGTGTTCAAGGAGAGGGAGCCGATTAAAACCAAAGGAGCTGAAGACTAGCAACAATAAAAGCATCTATGGAATTTATTCATTGAAATTATTAAACAACTACAACATAATGGGGTTGAAAATGAACCTATTACCATCAATGAAGGTTCATTATAAAGTAGTTGGGCTAGATTGCCCAATAATTTTTCCACAACTCAACTGATTGAAAAATATCGAAATGGTGAAACAAATTAGCAACCTGACATTTAATAATAGGTTATTATTTTTAAAAATTAAAATAAATTTTAGGGGATATCAATAAAAAAAGTCTTGAAGACCAAGGATACATTGAAGTTGGGACAATTGTTGCGAGTGATTCCTGATATCAAATGCTACAATTTAACCTAGTACCATTAAAACCTACTTTACCATAATCGACAGTTGCATCAATTGCCATTAATCATCAAATGGCAGTAATACATGTTCATGTAGGGAAGAACTTTATTGAAAATGTGCTTCTAGATGGTGGTTCTATAGTTAATATTATTACAAAAAAGTTAAGGGTACAGTTAGGTTTGTCAAAACCAAAACTTGCACCTTATAACCTACCTATGGCTAATCAAACCATTGTAAAACCCTTAGGTTTGATTAAGGATCTTTAAATTCTTGTTCATGGAATTCCCAATATAATGACTTTTAGTATGATTTAGAGTAATGTGTTAGACTCCAACTACTTTATGTTGTTAGGTCATCCTTGGTTAAGGGATGCTAAAGTGTCTCATGATTAAGGCAACAACATTATTATTACATAATGAAACAATATAATTATAACCATACCTATTACTAAAAAACTTGGAGCACCAACCAAGTGTCCAAAAGTATTAGTTTGTTATGATTTCAATTTTGGAATATCTAACAAAAAAGAGGATTTGATGTTTACTACAGAACCAAGATTTTGAACTTTGCAAGATGGACTATCATTAAAGAAGATTAATTGACCGAAATCAAATTGGGTTTTGGAAAAAAAAATTACAACATGTTAAAATTAGTGTGGATCTATAACATGTTATTGGTAATCAACTAATTGAATTGCTAAAGGAATTTAAAGACATTTTTGTTTGGACTTACAAAAATTTGAGAGGTATACCACCTAATATTGCTTAACATTGGATTGAGTTGGACACATTAATACCACCTACTCATCAAGCAAAATACCAATTAAATCCTAACTATTTAACCATTGTCAAACAAGATACTGACAAATTGCTTGCTGCAAGTTTTATTAAACATGTTGAAGAGGTTACTTGGCTATCACCTATAGTTGTAGTGCCTAAGAAAAATAGGAAATTGAAAATTTGTGTAGACTTTTGAAAGTTTAATGCACCTATTAAGAAGGATCCACACTCGTTACTAATGAAGTTATTAACATTATAGTTGAACATGAAGTTTATACATTTTTAGATGGTTTTTTGGGAAATACATAATCTCTAATCCTATATTTAGGTCAAAAATTTAGACTAAAATACAATAAACTAATATTAACAAATTTTGCTCATTTAGATTTAATTATAACTAGTTTTTAAATTAAAATCTAATAATGAAAGTATGACTAAAAACATATTTCTCTCATATTCCATTAAAACTCCATGTTCAACAATGATACAATGGTCCTCATCCCTTTCTCTTCTCTAAATATATACCTTAAGAAAATAAAATCCTATGTTCAATTCAAATTGAAATTGTGATAAAAATTATGTAATCTAGCTAGTAATTATTATGAATAGTAACTAGGTAAATAGACATATACTAATTAATAATTACTACAACTAACCACTCCCTTAAACTATCCCATTCATATTTTGAATTACATCTCGAAATCCTAGATGAAAAATGTGTTAAGAAAACTAAATTTAATGTTGTTTCTAATCTTACGAGTCAAAAATATGATTTGTCTTTACTGCAATCTACTCTATCTATACTATAATCTACTATGTGTGTTTTTAAATTTAAATTAACATTTAACTCTCTGTTGTATACAAAGTATGTTGTTGCTATTTTAATGCTTTTATTGACAATTGTGCAATTGTTTGTTGATGGTTTGTTCACTATACTTGTGACTGCAACTTTGTTTTCACTTGTAATTGTCGTTGTAACTTCAGATCTAATGTGATATGGGTTTGCTCTTGTTGTTATAACTTTAATATAATTTGTAGCTATTGATTTTATTGTAGATATAATGTAATATGAATTTGATCATGTTGTTGCAACTCTAAGACATGCTTAACTTGACCCTACTGATCTTGCTAAATTATAAGTTTTTCAAGTTATATATGCTCCCCTATCTCTATGGATGCAAATGCATACTCTTGATAACTAACTTCCTACAAAACAAATTTTACTTATTCTATAATCTATTCAGAAGCCTCCTTCTCATGACTTTTTTTTCCTCCTCTAAGGTTTCTTGGCTCCTCTATAATTCTTGTACCTAATGGTCATGCCCCATCTATATCCCTTTTGTCTTCTTCCTCATTTAAAGTATTTAGTTCTAGAGACAAAACTAAAGGCTCATACTCAAATGATGGCATAATTTTTTCCATATGGGAAATCATGTGTTTGTATAACCTTTCATTCCTTTCATACTTCTTATAGACCTTCCCAATATCCTTTTAAATAATGTCCGGAATTACATCCCACCATAAGTTTGCTCCATTGCTAATGTCTTGAATTTACTTGAAGAAAAATATTTTACTTTTTAAATTCACTATTTTTTGTAAAACCAATGTCATAATTGAAAGGTTTTGTCTTCTGGGTCTCTTCCAAAAGTTTATTCAACTTTTCACTAAAGGCCAACTACTTCTACAAATTTCTGTCCATTTAAGCATACCTCTAGTCAACTTGCCTTTGTATTCCATTCTTAACTTGATATGCATTAACATTGCCCACTTTAAGTTCCTTCACTTCCTTCTATTGATTCAAGAGAGTTTCCTCCATGTGCATATAATCCCTTTGAAGTTTAGCTCTATACTCAAAATATCCTTTTCTACTTTTAAGCCCCAATAATTGGCATTTATCTCCTTTAAAGTTGTTTGCAAGGAATCTCTTTCCATTTTGATGTTCTATAAATCCTTGCTTTGTTTCTCCTTGTTATTAATCTTATGTTTGGCACTTGGAGTTCTACCAATACTTAACTATTTTCATCATTCCTATCATGTAATTTTACTTTGAGCTTCTATTCCTTTTCCAAAGCTCCCTACAAGTTTTGAACATATCCATCCTTTTCTTCTATAATTTGTTTATTTTTGATCTCCAGATCAAAAAGTCTAAGCAAAATATTTGTCATATGTACATTGTTTCATTGCCAATTGAAATATAGTAGCAACTATTTTGTGCTCATCCAATTTGACTTCTAGCCTTTGCACAAACCTTGGTGTATTAAACATAGGAGTTTGACCCTTGGAACTTATACCTAATGAACCTAGACTTTTGTGTGTAGTCCAAATCCTTTCAAATACATTCATGCATGTTGTAGAACTTGGTCTTGAAAACAACATACCTTCATTATTATGTGGTGATGGAACATATTGCTAGACTTCTGGTGGATATTGGTCAAAATCTTATATTTACTCCTTTGCTGACTATTATCCTTGAGACTATGGCTCCTTCTTAGGCCATCTCTAATACTCCTGCTCATTAAATCTCTAATGTTACTTGGGAGAAACTAGTAATCTTGAATTAAATTTAGAAGATATGGATTTCTCCTTGTATCTTTGATTTTGCTATTGTTCTTCCTCAACAATTTTATTGTTTGTTGAGGATCAATATTGCCTCTCATTATAGTATCCTCTTGTCTTCTCTACCTCTTCTATAAAGTCTTTTTCTCCTCATCATCATTAGACTAAGACATTAGAACTACTCTTCTAAAAATGAGAAGCAGCCATAAGAACACTTCTAATGCCTTTCGTTGCTTCTCATTTTTAGAAGAGATGTGTGTATGGTTCAAAGGCCTTTTGTCCTTAATGAACCTCTCCTTCAAAGTTTCTCTTCTTTTGTCCTCTTGAAACTACTTTGCTTGTTTCTTCCTTTCACGTGATTATGCTCCATTTAATGGAAACCGCTTTTGAAACATAATTTCAAGGACTATGGCAAAATGACCTATATCCTTTTTGGGTTTTCTTTTGGTTGTTCCTTCAATCATATTTTTTTGACATTTTTCCCATATAATCAAATTTTTAACCAATTGAAAAACATGATTGCAGCCCAATTAACAAACTTTCCATGATCTATTCTAAAGATCATCATGATAGACTTATTGTTAAAATACTACATATCCTTTTGGTAAATAAATGGCAAAATGGCAACAATTATATTAACATATTTTGACCTTATCTTTTTCACAACCCACCTTTCATTGGTAGTGTAAGTGTCAAGCACTGTATTTGTTTTTCTACCAATGTTATTATAGCATTAGACATTTATGCTTGGTCTACCTCTATCTTTCCTATATGGCAAATTCTTAAAACTTCTACCAACACGTGCTTATTTATTATTTTCTACTCCTCCCCCAACATAACCTTGATTCTATTATGTTTAGGATCCAACTTCTAGTTGTTAAAAAATTCAACTAGAATGTTGTGGTGAGGTGTCTTCCATTCAATCTCAAACAAGTTTACTAATCTAGCTTTGTTTGCCCAAGCTCTTTCTTCTTCTCCAAAACTAGTCCAAAGCAAAATGTTATTCAGATTGACATTATAACTTTTCTTTGTTGGAATAAAGACATATCTAATTTCATCATCTTGATGAGTACACATTTTTTTCATGTGCAGAATTATAGCCATTAATTGTTGACTTGTTTTCTTCATGCGCTTCTTGTTGGGAATATGATTTTTTTCTAGAATGTGCTCCTAAGTACGCTCCTCTTGATGTAATGGCAATTGTTGTTATTGTTGCAAATCATCCTTTTGGTGGTCTTCCTTTGAATCTAAAATAGAAATGGGATTGAGTTGTTCACTAGGACCTACCTATCTTCTAAGCTTTCTAAAACCATATATCCTTAATGTTTCTTTATAATTTTTCTTGTTTTTTCTAATTGCTTCAAAAGTTCTCTCAAATTTGGATACCGAAGCAGATTTATGAGAAGAAGAATAATAAACTAGAGAAGAAAAAGGCAAACCTCTTTCTAGAGACTCAGACTATAAAGGCAAAATGTTTGCAAATATTTGCTACTTTTTTAAATCTCTCTTGTTCCTCTTTTAACTTCTACAAGTTCTCTTTAGATTGTCTTTGTGATTTTTCCACAAGACTTTCTTCAACATTCATTCTAGAGATAAAAACGATTAATGCTTGTAGAAAATGAAAACAAATAATTACTATAATGTTTGCCCCTTTCTAACACATTATCACCTTGTTTCACTTTTCATTTTAGGGCCAATTTTTTAATGATTTGTATTTTTTTCATATTGTTTGACACCTTAAATTCACACTAACATCAACATGGGCTATAGTAAATACATGTTAACCAAATAATTATATGGATGTGGCATTGCATAATTTTGATGACATTCTTGAATATGATGACATGGTGTTGTTTACACTATATATTCCCTTTGACCCATGTTGAGTCATCAAATTAGTATAATTTTGTTCTAATGTCATTGACTTATCTACCCCATAATCTAATAACTATAAATTTGCATAATCATGGCATGGGTATTTGTTCATAACCTACTAGTTAATCACATTTATTAGGGGTTTTTTTTCTAACTAATGATTGATCGGTCTAATCAATCTTTGTTTCTCTTTGATCTTCTAAATCTTCATAAAATGTTTCTTCAATGTAGTCTTCATCTATGGATGGTAAAGACTTCTAATTCTATGAACTTTCAATCCCTTTCACTATTTGATCCACATATGTATATGGTTTCAACTTATTAACATTGACCAATATTGGGTTTGGTTCAAAATTGTTAACATAAATGATAAGAACAATATTATTGGGTAAACAATATTGTACCTTGAATGGACCAAACCATCTTTTCTTGAATTTACCCGAATATGTTTTTTCTCCTTTGGGAAACCATAAAACATAATCTCCAAACTAGAACTTCTTTTCGATATTCTTCTATTGACTCCACATAAATTTTTCCATTGTTTAGTTCCCATATTATTGTGAGCTTCCAATTTGTTCTCCTATAACTTTTCTAATTCTGCAATTCTAGTTGTTAGCACTTTGGTGGGTTCTACATCTTTATGGTCCCCACTAATAGCCGGTAGAATATATTACTTTATCGAGTAGTCTAGAAGCATATACTATAGGTTGATCATACTTATTGGTTGGGTTCTTTGCCAACATTGCACCTATTGCCAACAACAATGCATTTGTGTGCACATGAAACTCCAATTGCCAATTTGGAGGTATTATAATTGGTGCTTCCATGTACTTCTACTTTATCTAATCCTAAGTTTTTTGACACTAAGTGGTCCAAATAAAGGGTTCCATTTTCCTCATCAACTTGATGATTGGCGCCATGATAAAGGTAAAGTTTGATGAAACATTTATAAAACTAAGCCATACCATTCAAGACCTGAATCTACTATGGGTTTGTAGGTATTGGCATATTCAATATTGCCTAAACCTTTTTAAGGTTTGGTATTTTTCCTTCCTTGGAAACTATGAACCTTAAAATAAATCCTAAAAATACCATAAAGGCACATTTATCTAAATTGAGATTAATTTTATATTCTTTGCATTTATGAAAGCAAAGTTTTAACTTCATTAAGTGATTATCCGTATCATTATAAATTATGAAGTCATCCAAAAATATCTTCATGAATTGGTCTAAGTATTCTCTAAAGGTTCTACTAACTACTCTCTAGAAAGTTGGTGGCCCATTTTTGACACCAAATGGCATCACCATCCAAACAAAAGCTCTTTAATCTATTACAAAAGTTTTTTGTATCTATCCTCATGGGCTATAGAAATCTAACAATATCTTGAATATCCATCTAGAAATGAATAGGCTTCGTACCTTGCTATAGTGTTTAGTACCTCATCAAAAAATGGCAATGGATAAAGATTTTTTTGGTTGCCTTATTCAACTTTATTCGCCAATATCATCTATCAAGATTTATTTGATGAATTTCATTTCCTAAAAGAATTCATTTGATTTTCCCGCTCAGATATCCACACAAATTCTCAAATTTCCATTCTTCTTAGGCACTACCACTATGGGTGATAACCAAGGTTGAATAAATCCAAGTTGCTAATACTTTATAAATGTCTTATTTGATAGCTACAACATAATTAAAGTTCAGTCTATACCCTACTTGATGTGCTGGTGGTATTGAGGTATCCAACTCAATTTGTGTATAACTAATTATGGAGGTATGCCTTTCAAATGTTTGTAATTCTAAATAAACACATCCTTGAATTCCTTAAGTAGCATCTAAAGCTCATAAATCTTCTCCTTTGTCAATTGTGAATTAACCTTGATGTATTATGGATTTGCCTATATACCAAGATTCAGCTTAATAAACTAATGTTCTTCAGTCAAATTCCAACCTACTATCTAAATATTTTATACATGTATTTTTGTTAGTGTCTCATCCACATGAATATCATCGTAGTTATGATGGTAATAAGTTTTTGGATAAACCTTATCTTCTAATGAAACCTCTAGTCCGACACAAAAGTTTTATGATTTCATTGTTCAAGGCACCACATTTGCAACTGTTTAATATGATGTCCCTTGTTCTAGATCAAATTCCTCGTTGCTTCTAACTTCTAAAACTCCCACACTCAACAATGAAACCATTTATTTTGAAAATGTAATTTTGAGAATAGTGTTGGTTCTATCTCAAAGATCAAATCCTCCTTTTCATATGTTAACCCTTCCATCAAATCATAACAAACAAATATTTGGGGCCTTTTGGTTTCTGCTCCCAATTTCATGTTAACTAATATATTTTTTATTGTTCCATTACCTTGAACAATAATGACATTATTACCTTAATCATGTGCAACCTTTGCATCTCTAAGCCAAGGTCTACCTAGCAACATATAATAGTTAAAATCTGCCGCATTATTTTTCAAAACAATAAATGTGGCTATATATGGAATACCATGTATGTGAATCTTTGAATTTCTGATGATTCCTAATGGTCTAGTCATACTCTGATTTGCTAGTCTAAGGTGGTATGGAATTGTTCTTGGTTTGGGTAAACCTAACTTCGTTATGAGGTTTTATGTTATAATGTTCACACTTGGTCTTCCATCTATCAAAGCATCTTCAACAATGTTCTTCCTAACTTATACTTAGATAATTGCCATTTGTTAATCTACTTCTATAGTTGTTGTGTCTAGTTCAGAATGTGTCTCAACCACTATGGCTACATTAGGTTTTGATATTTGTTTAGTAGCAATATTTGGTTTTTTTGGCTTCAATTTCTGCCACATATAACTTTTAAAATTTGGTGTTATTTTCACAATTGACCTAACCTCAAAATAGGTAGTCTCCAACGTCTAATTAATGATGTCTTGGGAATATTTGTTCCTTAGAAATAACTTTATTAACAAGATTAGTAGACAAACTTTGTGACACCATGGATACTATGGACACTTCAAATTTTGGTAATATTGCCCAACTTGTACTCCACTATGTTTTCTCCTTTGGAATCAATTTTTGTGGTGGGTCTTCTACTTGCATCCCCTGAATAGTCTTGACAAAATTTTGTTGTAATTTTTGTTCCTCTTCCAAATCAACAACAGACTTTTTATTGATTTGTTCTTTGTCCTTAAACACCTATGTTTTAATAACCTTGTTCCTAGTGATGGCCATATTCACATCCACCATATGGACTAAAGGATTTGAAACCAACAACATATTTTGCATGTCATTATACTTAGGACAATCTATGATCTTATGTACAATATCACCACAAATATGATAGGAATACCTCACATGTCTCTATACTTTAATCTATCGAATAGTAACCTCAAAAACTATAGGAATAGGGTTTTCCTTCCTTTTGATTCTACAAGTTTCAACATTATGATTTGTCTTGTGACAATTTGTATAGTACATTCCTATTATCTTTATAACTTTTTGAGGTCTTTGAGTTAATACCATCTTACTATTATGTGGTGCTAATATATTGATAATGGCCTTTACTTCAAAAAACCCTTCTTCACAAACCAAAGTTGCTTCCTTATATTGTTGTAAAGTTTTCTCTTCATACTTGTTGTTGTTACATGCAAATATGGTTGTAATCCATTCCTGAATCTTATGTTGAAGACTATTGGCCAACTTTAATAATCTCTCATAATAGACTTCCAATCTTTCATTCTTTTCTTATTTCATGTTTTTCAACTGTAGGTAAACTTGTTCATCATTCTAAACTTTACTATACCTTTTACAAAAAGTTAGCTACAATTATGTAAAAGTACAATCTAGGTGATTTCCTAGATTATTGTTACATTAGTCATACACAATATCTTTAAGGGTAAAATTGAGCAAAGTAACAATTTCCACATCATTTGTTTCATTATTTGCTCTAATGTTATAGTATTGCAACTTTAAATACTATAACATGAACATTTAGGTCAAAATCCTTGACATACTAAGGATAGTTAAATGGCTGATGATAAGGTATGTTTGGTGATAATGGTGGCATGCTTGGATGCACCATTGGCAATCCAAAATATCTTGGAGGTCTAAGCCGCCTCCTCCTTGATCTAAGCCGCCTCATCCTTGATCTGATGGTTGATTGGCAAAAAATCCTTTCACCTTTCGAGGCATATCTTAATGCAAACTCACAAATTTTGTTCCCCTTGGAGTTGTGGTTTAAATCTGCTACCAACAACAATATTAATTAGTGTTGATACAAACAAAGTTTAAGTAATTGTAATTATAGATTGGGGCATTGCCACATAATATAATGGAACAAATGTTACTAGTTCCATTATGAAATTTGAAGTTCTTGCATAGGTAACTCCAATATTGTCTTGAGGTAACAAACTTTGTATAAGAGCTACAGAGATAGGTATTACATTGCCATAGTTTGAGCTCTCATTTTTACTTTATTATTTATCAAGATCTATTATTTGAATTTATCTGGAATTTTGACCCTCTCATGGTATAGATCCTTTAACTCAATATGTCCATGATTCCTTACACTTGCAAGTTTTGGATTCAAATTTTTGAAATGCTTAGCAAATCCTTGCCTCACATTTTTTTCAATAAATGGACATTCATTGATTTAATGTCCAATCTTATGGCAATATGTGCAATGTGGAGAATTTGGTCTTGGAACTTTGTTTATGCTATGAATTCTTCTACTCCAATCCCTTGGAATTCCACTAATAATGTTTCCATTCTGTTGATTAACTTTAGGTTCAATGTCCTTCACTCTTACAACCATAGGAACACCTATTACTATTGGTTTTGCTTGTATTAAGACTAAATTTCTTGTCTAGTTACAAATACCGATTCACCTCCTCTAGATATTTTGATACCTTGAGTTGGAACTTCTTGTTCAACAACGTAATGAATTAGAGGCTCAAAATTTTGAGCTCTTTGTTCAAAATTTTCATTGTCCTCACCTTTTTTATAATAAGGAGGTGAAACATTTTTGTACCTTGGTACCACTTCCTCCCTTTTTGACCTATTGAATCTACGTTGTTCTTCTTGAATTAGAGTGTGAGAATCATGTTGTTGCATCATATCTATTGATTTTAGCATAGCTCTCTATCGAGGTTCATATTCCCGACTCTTTCATGTAAACTCAACCTATGAGTTTGCATTTTCAATTTGATGTTCTCCTCTCTTGGATTTTGTTGCAAACTGCTAGTGTGCTTTTGTGCTTCACCAACTTGCACTTCACGAGGAATAATCAATGCTACCTAAGGCGTTATATGGCTTGCAGCTCTGTCTTCTATCCATGAATGTCTTTATTTTATTTGATAAACTCTTATAGGTGTTTCAAATTGCCAATCTACTTGATTTGTACTCAAATTGTTGTTAATGGAAACGTCATGTTCCATTTGTTCATGTAATACAACTTGATCTAATAGTCTCTTCAAACTTTTTGTTATAATTATATTTTACATCTCTCCACATCCTAATTCAAATTTGAACAAACTTTTGCATTAGAACAATTTTTTCATAGTTAGCTATTCTACTTATATATGTTTTTCGAATAAAAATTTATGATCAAGATTTGAAAAAAATGCAAAAAAATAACTAAAGTTCACTATCTATTTGTATAAATAAAACTTTCAGCAACAATACATAAACATTATTAAAAAATTCACTATGAATTCAAACCTTGGGATGGTCACCAAATGGTAAATGCAAAATCTCTAATCTTATATTTTGGTCTAAAATCTAGACTAAAATACAATAAACTAAATATTAACAAAGTTTATTCATTCATACATAATTAAAACTAGTTTCAAAATTAAGATCCAATAATGAAAGTATGATAAAAAAAAACATCAAAATAACAACTTTGATTATGGAAACAAAACTTTTCCAAAAATCAAAACATATTTCACTCGTACTCCATTGAAATTCCATGTTCTACAATGATACAATGGTCCTCATCTCTTTATTTTCTCCAAAAAAATACCTAAAAAAAACAATCATATGTTTTTATTCAAATTCAAATGGTGATAAAAACTATTAAATTTAACCAATAATTCTTATAAACAGTAACTAAGTAATTAGACATATACTAACTAATAATTACCGCAAGTAACTATTCCCTTAACATTTTTCTAGATACCATTAGATTTCCATAGCACCAGAAGACTAGTACAAAGCCGCCTTTGTTATTGATTCGGGGGGCTTTTGTATGGGTTGTAATGCCTTTTGGGGGAAAAAAATGGACCACCTACTTATCAAAGGGTAGTCAACAAAGCTTTTTGTGAATACATTGATGTGTTCATGAAGATTTTCTTGATGATTTTATTATTTTTAGTGACATGTCCACTCATTTAGAAAAATATGTAAAGTGTTTTCTAAAATGCAAAGAATATGGCATTAGTTTGAATCTAAAAAATTGTGCATTTATGGTATGTTTTGGAACTATTTTAAAACTCATAGTCTCCAAAGAGGGGAAAACACCTAATCTTTAAAAAATAGAGGCTTTAGTCAAAATGTCAATGGCTAAAACACCTAGGAGATTCAAGTTTTCAATGGAATGGCCTAGTTTTACATATGCTTCATAAAAACAATTGCCTCTATTATGGCACTAATCACCAAGTTACTCAAAAAAACCAAAGTGTTTGAATGGATTGTTGAATGTTAAACCGATTGGGAGGATATCAAGAACCAATGCATTCAAGTTCCTATACTTATCAATCCTAATTGGGAACTATTATTTCATGTTCATATTGATGCATCTTAGTTAACAATAAGGGCAATATTGGCCCACAACCCAATAGGTAAAATAAATCAACTTGCTATGTACTCATCAAGACTACTTAATTCTAATGAGAGAAACTATATTATTACAAAAAGAAAGGCTCTAGCTATGGTTTATGCCTTACACAAATTCAGGCATTACATGTTGGGCAACATGTTTACATTTTATGTGGACCATATGGCTTTAATGTATTTGGTCAACAAGCCTCAAGTTTTTAACATGTTAATTAAGTGGCTTTCATTATTTTTGGAGTATGACTCTAAAATTGTTTATAAACCTAGTAGATCCCATTTAATGGTAGATGCATTGAGTAGATTACCCCATGAGATTAAACATGTTTGAGTACTCGATCAAACTTGTGATGCTCACATATTTAAATTACAACTTGAGTGGTTATAAAATACTTATTAGAAGGAGTAATGCCAAAAAGATCCATAACATCCCAAAGATAATATTTAGGTCAGAGAGCTAAACCATTTGTGTTTCAAAAGGGAGTACTATAGATATTTACACAAGATAACCAATTTTGTTGAATTCTACAACCAGAACATGTGTCCACAATTTTGCAAGAATTACATGGAGGCGTTACAAGAGGGCATTTATCTTTTGATATCATTGTGGGAAATATCTTGGATGTTGGTTATTGGTTGCCAATGATGAATTGAAATGTTCATGAATATTGTCGGACATGTGACCAATGTTAAAGAACAAGTAACATGTTGACCCAAAATCTAGCCAAACTACTCATTACATTACTTGAAGAACCATTTGAAAAATGGGGATTCAATTTTATTGGACCTATTGAACCTACAAGCATAATGTTAGGCAACTGTTACATTCCAATAGCTATTAATTATGCAACAAAGTGGGTGGAAGCTTGAACATTTCGCACCAACATTGTTGTAGTAATTGCCAAGTTTATATACGAACACATTCTTACAAGATTTAGATGTCCATTAACCATTATGACCGATCAAGGTACCCATTTTATTAATGATGCAATTATGTACCTCACTGACCATTTTATTATAAGACATACCAATCTATTGTTTATTATCCACAAGGAAATGGACAAGCTAAGTTTACAAACAAAGGTTTTGGAACCTTATTAACCAAAATGGTTAATGAAAATAGAAATGATTGGGATGAGCACCTATCCACAACCATACTTTCATATCAATTTGCTTACAAAGTTGGAGCCGATCATACCCCATTTTAGTTGGTGTATGGATTACATCCATTACTACCTCCAAAGTACTTGTTACCATTTAAACCTAGTGAAAATAGAGATCCACAACACGTTAGAATTCTAACTAACCAATTATTTAAATTATAGAAACTATAGGAAAACAAGTTGATTCCACAAGATTTAGTTGTTTCCAACCAATGGAATAGATCATTATGGTCACAAAATCAATTCATTACAATCGCGTTTTAATTTAGAGACTATTTATTATGGTTTCCAAGGGTTGTTTCCAAACATGCTTTAAAATTTCAAAGATGATGGTTTGGGCCTTATAGGATACAATATTTTTTGCCTAATAATATAGTTTTACTTGTCAACATTGATAAGTTTGACCTTAACCCAATGCTTGTCAACATCAACAAATTGAAACCATATAGGTTCATCGAAGATAGAACTTTGTAACTTGTATTGGTCAAGCTAAGTAACCTAGTCACTAATGAACTTGTTCAAACCAAAGAACATGATTCACTACATGTTGAACTTGAAGGTTTTCAACTTGTATAATTTGAACCAATTTGTAAATATTTGACACCTAATTGTATTAAAGGAAGATATGTGGTTGTTCATCATTACCATAATGTGCCTATCCAGGACAATGATGTAACTGGTAATAATGATTAAAACGACATGTTTAGAAAGGCACTTATTGATGTCTACCATTTAGGAGTTTCTAACCTTAAAAGTTGTGTCCATTCATAACCATAGAGACATTTTTACTTGAAACAATATAAAAAATCGTCACATTTTTCATTTTGTCTTTTCGTCTTCATTTATTTTTTCATCTTGTTAGGGGCCATGAGTGAAAATGCTTTAAATAGGTTAAGACAATAAGCACAAAAAAAAAAGTTGAGAGAAAAGCTAAAGCTTTTAAGAGGGAACATATTGAGAGAGGGAGAGAGAATGGAATAGGTTCGATTAATTGGAGCAATTTATGTAGAACCACTTGCTTCACACACACCTACAACAGAAGAGATTAAGGTTTTTGAGCAAGAATAGAAAAGTAGGGAGTTGGAAGAGGAATTAGAAACAACACTGAACTTTTTAAAAAGAACCATTATTTCTATTATAAAACCAGCACCACAAGTTATTATTATATCATATTGAAAGGAAGAAGTGGAAATGAAACCTCAACTTGTCATCAAGGAACAATAACAATTACATCAGGTTCTATGGAAGAAAGGGAGTTGCAACAACCTCTTATTAAGGAACAACCACAACTAGTTCCTACATCAAAACATGTGGAAGAGGAGAAATTGTAGCAATTTGTTGTTGAAGAATAACCACAACCAATTCTTGCATCAAGACCTATGGAAGATGATAAGTTGTAACAACCTATGAGCAATGGAAAAGAGTTTATCCAATAACTCTCTGAAAAAAAACATGTTTATAACATTATTTCTTGGCACCCAAGATCAAAAACCATGATGAAGCGAAAAGGCAAAGTGCTTGTAGAATAACATGTTGAGAAACCTATTAAAAAGAAACCAATGTCTAAAGTGAAGGACAACTAGAAGATGTTGTAGTGGATGAAGATGGACTCCAACAAACTCAAATGGGCTAGACAAGCTAATTTGGAGAAATTGTTCAACTTACAATGGACAACGCCAAGAAAATGCCTATTACGATACTTTCTACGAACCTTAGAAGCAATGGAGGATGGAAGACTTCTAGGGCAAGTATGTGGTCAAGAGATTCTCATTGATCATATACTTATTCATGAGCAACTTGGAATTTCCAAGGAGGGAGCAATAGATGTTGCAAATGCAATTTTTGAAGAAGCTAAAATTGCCTTAACAATTTATAGGTCCACATGCTTTTGTTGCGAATGAACAGTGGAGTGTGGTGGGTATGAAAAAGGAATTCATGCAAAATTTGCAGCCATTTTATAAAATCTTTATCAAATAGAGAGGTTAGTTTATTTCAGCAATCGAATTCCTATTACTTTTGACCTAGCCAATAAGAGGCAACCTATTAATTGGTGTTCCATAGTGTTAACCCAATTACTAGTTGAACTAACTCATTAGACCAAATGCCAAAAGAAGGTAGTAACTAACATGGTTTCTAACAAAACCAAAATAGATAATTGTTATTCAAAGCCTATATTAAACATTTTATTTAGGAAGTGGTTCCCTATATTTGATGTGCCTTCACCAAGAACAATAACTTTAGAAAAACCTATATCACTAACCAACCAAAAGTGCCGGGTTGCACAATAGCAACATGTTTCAGTTGAACTTGTTACCAAAAAATAGTTATTAACAAAAAGACTAGCACATTCAACTACGTCATTGCCTTTACCAACTTGCTAATTTCATCAACTAAAGATGCGCACAAAATTGCTTACACCAAGGGACATGTTAAGCCATGAACTTGTTACCTCACCATTAAAAAAAAAATCTAAAATTACTTTTGGATCACCAATTAATGATTTTGAAGAAGATGAAGAGCGAACTTGTTTAGATGAAATTGAAGGTAGGGGAGGAGAAGAGCTTGATGTAACAGCTACGCATGACAACATTGAAGAAGAATCTGAACCTGATTTGGATCATGTAATTACCAACATCCAAGATGAACTTGTTGTGTCTATTGAATTTGTAGTTTTCATTCCAAAACCTGTAACTATAGCTACAAAATCCTTTCAACATGTTCAACTTGTAGTTGAACATCTACAAATGGAAAATCCACAATTTTTAAGCTTTCAACCTATCCTAATTTACAGTTATTCAATAGAAACTTTGAAATAGATTAACATGTTTTTAAAACAAGTTGCTCAAAATGAAACAACCTGGTTAAAGACATTGCAAGAACTTTTAAACCTTATAGTTGAGTTTCAGCAAGTCAAATAAAACCTATCTGAGACCCACATCTGCCTATAAACTTATAGCCTAAAGTTAAAAATAATGTAGAAAACTTTGAAGAACCATGACAAAGGACTAGTCATAGTTAAAGGACAATTGAATATGGTCCAACATGAAAACCAAAACTTGTCCAATAACTTGATAAAGGTGAACCATGCTACTACGAAGATAAAAAATCGACAACAAAAGTATGTCGAGGTCAACCAACCTAACTGGACAACCCACCATGTTGCAATCCTAGCTTTGGGCGTGCGACCAAGGTAAAGGAGTTGCAAGGGTGCAAGCCAAGAGGAAGCCTGGGAGTCACATCACATACTCCTGGGAGTGTAGGAAAGTGTGAGGGAGTGAACCCTCACACTCCCAAGGCAACTCCCACTTTGGGAGATGGAGTCTCGGTGGACTTCCAAAAACTTCCGAGACCAATTTCAGGGGTCAAAACTCAATGGCTTGTGGCATTGTTTATATCATTAGAAATCTCTTGGAATGTAAATGTCTAAAATGGGCTTGCATTGCTCATTTGGACATCTGAAACACAAGTTATAGCCAAAAGAAGGGTCAGGAATCAAATTGTCAATTTGGCTCCCGACCAAAAAAAGTCAGGAATCGAGCCAATTTACTTAACTATAGACAACATACGACATATTGTTGAAAAGCTGTCGATGAGAGCTACACCTTTGCTTTAGACCGCACCTCGATCTGAGGTTTGCTCACAAAGTTATGGGGCTCCAAAATTGCGGGAGTCCCAGTTGGCGCGATTTCGGGACTCCCATTCGGGAGTCCCAAAAAAGAAAAGTCATTTGGATGTAGGCCCCATGGAGAGGTGCAGAGTATACTATAAGGGGGAAAGTGGTGGCTTCCCCCAAGTCCGAGCCGTGGTGAATCTTGTGCGTCCGTGTTGCCCGTGGCTCGTCCTAGCACCAAAGGTGCTCCAACTATGCACTAACCACTTTGTGTGGGTTGTGTGCAAGCCCGTGTGAATGAGTGAAGCTTATCAACTCTTCCTAGTCCCATCCTAGAGCTCCAACACACCCCTCTACCCCTCAAAGTGTTGTGAGCTAGGGAGCGTGCCCCGACTCCTCCCCCTTCCGTTGTCTTGTACTTGGACTCACTTTTGAGTCTTGCAAGGAGTTGGGAGTGCATCACTAAGGACAATTGAATACGGTCCAACATGAAAACCAAAACCAATCCAATAACTTGATAAAGGCAAACCATGCTATTATGAAGACAAAAAACTAACAACAAAAGTATGTCAAGGTCAACCAACCCAACTGGACGACCCACCATGGTTTGAATCATCTCCAAGCTTATTTGGAATGAATGATGTGAGATTATGCCAAAATGGAAGAATCTAGTTTAGAACAACATGGTATCATAACCGGTTTGGAACAAAGATGTTAATATTTTAGGGAGCAATAAACAACTGCCCACATAAAATTTGACAAGGAGAAGCAATGTCTTATTACTCAAATCTAAGAATGGGTTAGTATGAGATAACCAAGGTACAATTGAGCAAACATAGCCCTAGTTTGCATGTTTGAATGAAGAACAAGTTGAAGGAATTTGAAGAATTATTATTGGACAATACCTTACTTAATGTACCTTAGCCTTAGGCTCACAACCAAAGTAAGGGCTTGCAAAGTTGCGGGTGGAAAATGAAGCCCGAGAGTCACATTTTATACTTTCGGGAATGTAGGAAAATGTGAGGGAATGAACTCACATGCTCTTAAGTGGGCTCCCACTTCGGGAGTTAAAGTTTCGATGGACTCTTGAATCTTCATAGAACAGTTGCAAGGGTCAAGACTCATTGGATTGAAAAGCTCTTTATATCATTGAAAATCTCTTAAAACTTATATGTTTAAAATGGGCTTGTATAACCCATTTGGGTACTTAAAACACAAGTTATGGCCAAAAGAAGGGTTGGGAATCAAATTACCAATTTCACTCCCAATCACTAAAAGTCAAAAATCCCCTTGATTTACTTGTGCACATGTGGCATTCCACATATTGTTGAAAAGATCTCAACAAGGGCTACAACTTTGCTTTAAACCTCACCTCAATCGAAGGTTTGCGCAAGAAATTATAAGTCTCCAAAGCCGCGAGAGTCTCAATTTTGGGAATTTCAAGACTCCCAAGTTGGGAATTTCGAGACAAAATGACATTTGGGTGCAAGCCCTGTGGTTAGGCACATAAAATACTATAAGGGGGAAGGTGGTGGCTTCCCCCAAGTCCAAGGCGTGATTCGTCCGTGCACTAAAAGTGTTTCAACTACACACTAACCAACTTGTTGTTTGATTTGTGCATGTCCATGTCAATAATTGATCCTAGTCCCTATCCTAGTCCCTGTCCTAGAGCTCCAACACACCTTTCTACCCCCGAAATGTTGTGAACCAAGGAACATACCCAAATTCCTTTTCCTTATGTTGTTTTCACCTTTGGACTTGTAGTTGAGTTTATCTAGGAGTTTGGGAGTGCATCACTTAAAGTGTAGAACCAAGCCTTAGGAAATAGAAATCCTAAGTTGAAGAAGTGGTGGCAAACTATTCAAGAATTCATAAAGGAGGAGATCAAGAGAATATGGAGTTGGCCCATCCTAATGAACAAAATTATTAACTTGAATTACATGCCTACCTAATCGCTTTCCTTGATTTCAAGTATGAAGAACCTTTAAGCTTTGTGTTTGTGGAAATTGGAACCAGTAGTAGAATTCTAAAAACGCCATCTGTGGTACAACTTGTTACTAAACTAGTTAGTCCACTAAAAATTAATACCCTTACATGTTCAGACTTTTATTATACCTATTCCAATGACCACTATTGTTAGTCAACTTGTGGAAGGTAGTGAGAGATTTGATAAGGAATAAGTTGAACATGTTAACCCTTCATTCACCATATTAAAATATAGTATATTAGAATATTTGGAATTCATATCTACTAATGTACCTCTAACCCCACACTAGATAGGTATAAGTCAAAAGGTTATTTTAATATCAAGTACCTTGCATGCCACGGAGATATTTACAACACCCATAACAACCTTTGAAGACACACTTGATCAACAGAAGGCTTCAATGCCAACCGGTTTTCAAATTTCAAATTAAATGGAACTTGTGGAGGCAACATGTGCTAAACCTGTCAAAAAAGTCATTAGTCAACTAGTTACAAAAGGCCATTTAACCTAGGACTTTGAGGTAACATTTTGAGGATGAAATGTAGATTTCAAAGGGGGATAATGTTACCTAGATTTGGTAATAGGTGACCTAATAGGTTGATAGATTAAGCAAGTTGTTAAACCTAACATGTGTATTAACCTATTAATTAACTTAACTTGTAATATTGATCTAACTATTTACTAAACCTAATAGGTAATGTTATTGGGTTAGGAAGATAGGTTGACATGCTAGCCAATGGGTGAATTGTAGAACATGTATTTGGCCAAACTGATAATTGAACAATTAGTTAGGTGAGGTGCATTTTTTGAAATTGTGAATTTTTAGTCTTGGTATTAGCTAATGATTGTTTATAATGGTTAGTCACGACTACTGTATTTGAAATAACTAATATAAGAACTAGGAGGACAAACCTATTAAAAAGCTTTTGGATTTCATTTTTGATTATGTGTTCAATTTTTGTTTATGGAGCATGAATCAATTCTTCTTTCAACCAATTTTCTTTAAGCTTTGAGCAATATGTGTACATGTTAGTTTAGCATTGTAGTTAATTCAAGTTTTATCAAGTGTTTGTATGTACATGTTGTTGTTGTTGAAAAATTCAGATGTTGAGAAACCTTAATGGGAATAGAAATCCATGTTAACATTCCAATTATATTATTGTAATTATAACAATAATGGCAATTAGTTTGAATTGTCATAGATGGAAAGTGACAACATGCGCAAACATTCTCAAAGCAACTAACTCTAATTGGAATAACAAACTTGTTAATAATTTACAAAGGTACATTCGATCAAATAATCAACAATATACCATTATAATAAAAACCAAATGAAAACAACCAAATTATAAATTTCATAAAAAAATTTGCCAAGATAAATGAAAAGAAGCTTATTATACATACTTCCAAATTCACCACAAAATTCTACCTTTTAATGTGTTTATTGTGGACTTCCATTAGTTTTTCACTAATTGCAACATCAAGCACATGAATGAAAAAATGGTTAAATTTTTTGTCAAAATGTGTTGTTCACGAAACATAAAACTACCAACATTTTTAGCCAAAAATTTTGTAGGTCTTCCAATGTTGTAAGTTTCAACTATATGTACATTGTTGCAACCCTAGCCTTGGGCTTGCGACCAAGGCAAGGGCGAAGGTGCAAGCCAAATGTGAAGCTCGTGAGTCACATTTCATGCTCCCAAGAGTGTGGGAGAGTGTGAGGGAATGAACCCCCACACTCCCAAGTGAGCTCCCACTTTGGGAGTTGGAGTCCAAATGGATTGTTGAATCTTCAGAGAGTAATTGTAAGGGTCAAAACCCATTAGATCGAAGAATTCCTTATATAATTGGAAAGTTCTTGAAACATAAATGTCAAAAATGGGCTTGCATGACCCATCAAGGAGCTTGGGGATGTGTCACATGGTATCAGGGCTTTGGTAGAACTTGATCCATTTATTGGGGGGTTTCAATGGCATCGAAGAAAACCCGTAAACCAATATAAGAGACCATGGTGGAAGAACCCACCCAAGATTTAGATGTTCCATTCAAAGCCATTAGGGAGGAGGAATAAGAAGATTTTGAGGAACAAGAAGACCATGACAATTGTGATGAGCATGAAAATGAAGGGGAGCAACCAACCATAGTCTTTTTCATTCATAAATTATTGGAGGTTTTACTTAAAATGAATAGGCCCAATTTCACTAAGTTGGTTGTAGCCCTCAAAGGAGGATCGTCAAAAGGTGTAAGATTCAAGCTCATTAAGCTTGGGAATTTTGACGGGGTCTGAGATCGAAAGGTTATGGATGCTTGGCTTGTGGAAATGGAAGAATACCTTCATGCTGCCAAAGTTGGGCAACACTTAGCCATGGAACTTGCCCAATCCTATTTGAAAGGCTATGCTTCCACATGGTGGAGGACAGTGAGGCAAGAGGAAGGGAAGACCCATGGCTACACATGGGAATTTTTCAAGGAATGCATCAAGTTCAAATTCATCCCAAAGAATTCTGATTATATTTCAAGATGCAAATTTCGTGACTTTCTGAATGGAACAAATGACAACTTGCGCCAATATGCGAACGCGTATTTCGAATTCATGCTTGAAATTTGGCATATGCATGAGTTAAACTGTGTGTGCCATTTTGTGATGGGGTTTCCAACTTGGGCTAAACATAAGTTTGGGGAAAATTGGCCCGCCTCATTATACGAGGCCATCATGAAAATTGAAGGTTTTTTAGATGTGGGATGGGGTGAAAAATCCGGGTTCAAGAAGGAAAACAAATTCCTTCACAAGAAGGCATGCCACGAAGGGGAATGGAATTGAAGGCAAGATACCTCAAAAGGGGAAAAGCCCAAACAATTTCAATGTTCGGGTTTTAAACCCAAAAGAATTTTTTTCAAGAAGGGGGCTCCTTTAAAAGGGAGTCAACCCAAGGGAGATGCTAATGGGAAGCCCAAAAGAGCATGTTTCAATTACAATGAAGTGGGATATTAATCCAAAGATTGCCCCAAACCCAAACTTGGGAATGGGGGCTTTAAAATAATTGCCCTTACTGCCAACCTAGCCCAAAGTGAACGTAATCGCCTTATTTTCCTAAAAGGGAAGGTTTCTAAGTGAAAGGTGTTATATCTTTTGGACACATGGGCTGACACACTCCCAAGCTCCTTGATGGATTTAATTGTAAGTCTTAAAATGAAGACAACGAAAGGAGAAGGAATTGGGGTGCACTCCCTGGTTTGTAGCGCTTCAGGGGTAGAAGGGCATGCTAAAGCTCTAGGATGAGACTAGGAAGATTGACAAACAATTCAATCATTCACATAAGCTTGCACAAACCAAACAAAAAGTTGGTTAGTGTGTAGTTGGAACATTTTGGTGCACAGACAACCCACGGGCAAACATGGACTCACAAAACTCACCACGACTCGGACTTGGGGGGGAAGCCACCACTTCCCCCTTATAGTATACTTTGTGCCTGGCCACATGACTAACACCCAAATAACATTTTGTCTTAAGACTCCCAAATGTGAGTCCCGAAATTCCCACAACTAGTATTCCTCTAACTTTGGGGGCCTATAACTTTTCGTGAAGACCTTTGATTGAGATGAGGTCTAAATTAAAGTTATAGCCTTTGTCGAAAGTTTTTCAATGGTATGTGGCACACCACCTGAATGCAACAAAATCAGGGTGATTTCTGATTTTTAGTGGTCGATAATCAATTTGTCAATTTGACTCCCAACCTTGCTTTTGGCCATAACTTGTGTTTGAAATGTCTAAATGAGTCATGTGAGCCCATTTTAGACATTTAAGTTTTAAGAAATTTTCAATGATATAAGGAATTCCTCAATCCATTGGGTTTTGACCCCTGCGATCGCTTTCTAAAGATTTAGAAGTCCACGGAAATTCCAACTCCCAAAGTGGGAGCTCCTTTGGGAGTGTGAGGGTTCATGAGATGTGACTTTCGAGCTTCCCTCTTAGCCCACACCTTTGTAAACCCTTGCCTTGGTCGTGAGCGCAAAGCTAGGGTTGCAACATGGGCTTCCCATAACTTCATAACCTGAGAAAATGCCCAAAAAATGGAGCTCCATTAGAGGAGCTCAAGGCACCCATTGAGGTGCACTTTGTGGATAGGGTTCCCCATCCCATGACATTGCAAGCAAGAGATGTGCTTCTTCAACTAGGGAATTGGAGAGGAAAGGTGGATTTGTTGGTTTTTCACCTTAAGGAAGATGGATTGCATTTTGGAAATGGAATTCATCACCCATAACAATGTGTTCATAAAAGGGCATAATAGGTTAGTTAAAATCCCATCTAACAAATGGGATCATTCGCGTGAAGGCACATGAAATGCCTAATGTGGGTGGGTCAGCCATGCACTTAATGTTAAGAACAACTTTGGAAAATGAATGCATGAGAGGTTATGGCATGTTGTGTGTGATGTGTGTATTGGATGAGTTTGAGCCAAAGGAAGATAGCAACTTGGTGAGTTCTCCCAAGTGTGTTCAACGAATCTTGGATGAATTCTCGGATGTGATGCCTGAAGAGTTGTTCGACAAGTTGCCCTCAAAAAGATGGGTCGACCATGTAATTGAGGTGATGCCGGAAGTGGCACTTCTTGCCAAGGTTCCATATCGAATGAGTCATGAAGAGTTGAAGGACCTTAAGGTTCAACTTAAGGAAGTCTTTGCAAAGGGATACATCAAACTTAACAAGTCGCCATATGGGGTGCATGTCTTCTTTGTTCACAAGAAGAATGGGACGTTGAAGATGTGTGTGGATTATAGAGCCCTCAACAAGGTGATAGTGAAGAATTGATACCCACTACCTTAAATTGATGATTTGTTTGATCGACCTTTGGGAGTTAAAATGTTTAGTACAATTGACCTATGTACGGGGTATTACCAAATTCGAATTGCAGAAGGGGACAAAGAAAAGACTGTTTGTCGCACAAGGTATGGCTTATACGAGTTTTTGGTGATGGCTTTTAGACTCACCAATGCGCTTGCCACATTTTGCACCTTCATGAACGACATAGTCCAAGAGTGGTTTGATGACTTTGTGGTCATATACATAGACAACATTTTGGTCTATAACAACTTTATGGAGGAGCATGTGGAGCATCTTTGGAAGGTGTTCCAAAGGTTGAAAGAAAACAAGTTGTATGCTAAATTTGATAAATGTGAATTTGGGGTTGCAGAAATGGATTCCCTTGGACATAAAATCACCTAAGAAGGCTTAAAGATGGATAACCATAATGTGAAGGCAATTTTGGATTGGGAACCACCTAGGTCAATTCCAGCCTTAAGATCATTTTTAGGATTGGCCTTTTATTATCAAGTTCATTAAGAACTTTGCAAAGATAGCCACACCTTTGACAAATCTTTTGAAAAAGTCATCCGGAATTTATGAATGGGATGAAGCATGCAATGAGGCTTGTGAAACCTTGAAAGGCATTTTGGTGAAACTTCATGTGTTGAAATTGCCCGACTTTGACAAAGATTTTGAAAAATCCACTCTAATGCTTCTAACTTTGCAATCGGAAGAGTTTGGTGCAAGATGGAAGGTTGATGGTATTTAAAAGCAAAAAGTTGAGCAAGATAGAGTGAAGGTGGCCAACACATGAAAAGGAAATGTGGGCCATGATACATTGTCTCGAGACTTGGGGCCATTACATAAGCTCTAAAGATGTGGTGGTGTGGACCGATAATGTCACCTTGAAATACTTTACCATTCAACCAAAGTTGTCATCAAAACAAGTGAGATGGCAAGACACATTGGCCTTGTTCAATGTGGACATTCGACATAAGCCCAAGAAGGAAAATGTGGTGCTCGATGAGCTAAATTGAAAACACCAACTTAAAGTGGTGTATGTGGGGGGAACAAAACTTCAAAAGGAAGTTTGACTAATGAATCGTCATGAGGAGTTTGCCAAGGAAATGAAGCAAAACATTCAAAAAGGAATCAAATCACACTTCCATTTGCGAAATGGATTATTGTGGTATAAGCAAAATCGGCTCTATGTTCCAAAAGGGAGGCTTAGGGATGTGCTCTTGAAGGAATGTCATGATGGGCCCCTTATGGGCCATGGTGGCGCAAAATGCACCATAACATTCCTCAAGAAGTCCTACTATTGGCCTAATTTGAAAGACGATGCAAAGGAATATGTGAAGACTTGTTTGATTTGCCAACAAAATCGAACACTCAATAAAAAACAAGTAGGATTGTTGCCACCATTACCAATTCTTAAAGGACCATGGGAAAGTGTGTCCATGGATTTCATGGTGAGTTTGCCACCATTAAGGGGATTTGATGTGATCATGGTGTTGGTGGATCGATTTAACAAGATGGCACATTTCATTCCCACTAAGGAAAGTGCCATGACCTAAGAGACAAAAAGGTTGTTATTCACGCATGTGTTCAAACATCATGGCCTCCCAAAGGACATTGTGTTGGATTATGACCCAAAGTTCACGAGCAAGTTTTGGTGAGCCTTGTGGAAGCGTATGGGGTCGAAATTCAAGATGAGCACCTCAATCTGACTCCAAACGGATGGACAAACTAAGAGAGTGAAATTGGTTATCCAATAGTTCCAAAGGAATTATGTGGCGGCGGATCAACAAAATTGGGTGGACCATTTGGAGTTGGCCAAGTTTTGTTACAACAATTCATAGCATTCGGCAACAAGTGCCACCCCCTTTCAAATGGTGACGGGCAAGTCAGCAATTATGCCTACAACTTGGGCTACACAAGGGCAACCCCCAAGTGATACAAGTGAGGAAGTGTCGATGGTCACACAACTTGATGAGGAGAGGTGGCACTTGTGGGAGATGGCTAAGGCCAATCTTGAAAAGAAGCATAAACGATACAAAGATTTTGTGGACAAGTCCAAACAAGAGGTGAATTTTGAAAAAGGAGATGAAGTGTGGTTAAACATTAAAATTTTCCGATTGCCAGAAGATTTGAGCCACAAGTTTTTGGGCCCATATGCAGGTCCATTCAAAGTGTCGGAAAAGAAATTTCTCGACACTTACAAATTAAAACTACGGGAAAATCTTAGAGTTCATCCCATATTTCATGTTTTGCTTTTGAAACGAATTTCCTGTGATGCCTCAAGGCCTAATCGAGAGCACAATTCAAGGCCCCACTTGACCTCATTCATAATGAACCGAAATTTGAAATGGAGGTTGTGTTTAAATCAAGGCAACTAAAGGGGCGAGAGTGGGAGTATTTGGTCAAGTGGAAAGGATACCATCCAATAGAAGCATCTTGGGTGAATGAGTTAGACACGGAACATGCCCAAGAAGCCATAAAAGAATTCCACAATAGACCAACAAATAAGCAAAAGAAACATAGATAGTGATGAGGACATCACCTTTCTTTTAATGGGGCAAGGAATTACACAAATATACCACATCAAGTTGTAAGTGAAATAAAGGCTAAAAACTTTCAAAAGACTACATCATGAACATAATGAATATTATTAAAAGAATCATCAAGTGTCATGGACAAATGGAACCTTTTTGCATAAGCCCAAATCAAAATCAGACTCCAACATTAGGGCTAATAGAAATTTTGGCCCCCAAAAAAGAACCAAGCAAGGTGAGCTTGTGGGGATGCACACATGTTTAAAGTGCATCCCAAAGGGTTGGTTGGTAGTGACGACCAACATGAGAAGTCATGACCTCATTCACGTATTATAATCGCATAGTTTGGGGCTTAGGTTTTTGCAAAGCCCAAACATTGCTTCTAATACCTTAATAGACAAACCTTTAATTAGGTTTGATTGTTGTGATCAAGGTGCAAGGTTGGGAAAGGAGTCGTGTCAAGTAACTTAAGTCAAGATTAGACTTGGCTTGAGTTCCTCATGAGGGGAGGATGGAATAATTGCCTCCCAAATGAGGGCTTTGTCAATTAGGCTAGTTTAAGTATTTTGACAAACTTAGGGGTTTTTCATGAGACCCCTTGGACTTGCCAAAAAAATGTTGGAAATCTAAGGACGCCAAGTTAGCTTGAGGCAAGGTCCTGTTGCGAAAGTTGGCAATCGATGGCCAAGGATCCAAATCAAAGCAACTTCATTGAAAAAATAATTTCTAAATGTCAATGACAACATTGACCTCTTTTTCTAGTGGGGGAGAGTGTTGTAACCCTAGCCTTGGGCTTGCGACCAAAGTAAGGGCTTGCAAAGGTGCGGGCCAAATGTGAAGCCCGAGAATCACAATTCATGCTCCCAAGAGTGTGAGAGAGTGTGAGGGAATGAACCCCCACACTCCAAAGTGAGTTCCCACTTTGGGAATTGGAGTCCCTATGGACTCTCGAATCTTCATAAAGCAATTTCAATGGACAAAACCCATTGGATGGAGGAGTTATTTATATCATTGGAAATATTTTGAAACTTAAATGTTTGAAATGGGCTTGCATGACCCATTTGGACACTTAAAACACAAGTTAAGGCTAAAAGAAAGGTCAATAGTCATCTTGTCAGTTTGACTCTCGACCACTAAAAGTTGAAAATCACCACAATTTCCTTTTGTGCAGGTGGCATGCCACATATCGTTAAAAATTTCTCAACAAAGGCTACAACTTTGCTTCAAAACTCATCTCAATCGAAGGTCTGCACATAAAATTATGGGCCCCAAAGTCGTGAAAATCCCAACTTTGGGAATTTTGAGATTCCCACTTGGGTGTCCCAGGACAAAATGACATTTGGGTGCTGGTCCCATGGCCATGCATAAAGTATACTATAAAGGGGAAGGTGGTGGCTTCCCCCAAGTCTAGGTCGTGGTGAGTCTTGTGAGTCTGTGGTTGCCCATGGTTCATCCATGCACCAAAGTGTTACGACTACGCACTAACCAACTTGTTGTTTGGTTTGTGCAATCCCATGTGAGTAATTGAATTGCTTGTCAATCTTCTTAATCCCATCCTGGAGCTCCAACATGCCCTTCTACCCCCAAAGTGTTGCAAACCAAGGAACGCATCCCAACTTCTTCTCCTTCCATTGTTTTCACCTTTAGACTTGCGTTTAAGTCCATCAAGGAGCTTGGGGGTGCGTCAAATACACATTTCATACCATTGACAAGTGCCATTTTCACAACTATACACCACATGTGAAGTTTCTACAAAACCCTATAATTTTGAATTTTATAACATTATACAATATATTTATTATTCTTCTCTAGATTATTTGTTCAAAATTTTGTGTGGAATCTATCAACCATTTCACATTAACTTCAAAATATTCAAACCTTCCAAGCTAAAAACCCTAACTACCTTGTTGGTATTTGTAACCTTTTGAACCACCACCTTCATTATCTATTGTCAAAGTTTTACCTTTCGAATAGGATATGCAAGAAGTGGCATAAGAAGGTAGATGCAAATGGTGAACATTGAAATCCCAAGTGCATACCATTGACATGTTTGTTAGTTGAACCTTTGATGCCATTTGCTTTGGTATTTGAACCTAGGGACCATAATACTTCAACCAATATCATCTAAGAAAGTCACGTCTACCCTTGTTGTTACATCATTATAATCTTGCCCAAAAGAAATAATTTGAAGAAAGTGAGAGGACAAACTACTTGATCAAATTTGTCATTGTAGACCTATTGGGGTGAATGGGAAAAACAAAACATTCTATTTTTGCTTACCCAACTATTGATGTCAATAATAGATTGATGCAAAACAAGTTCATTGAATTTAATTAGATTTGAATAAGGGATATGACCTTGATTAGACTTGAGACTCATAGTTGGTCGACAAACAACAGGTTGTGGCGAGCTAGTTGCAAACTTGCTTATAATAGTAGATTTGCAATTTCTTGCATTTAAAAGAGCCATATATTTAATGTCCTCTTCCACTAGATATGCAAAACAATTAAGGATTTAAGATCTATAAGCCCATCACAAATATTTTGTCATGCCCCAAATTTTAAACCAACATGAATTTTAATTTTATCTATTTATGACAAAAAAATATTCCATATATACGCATGAATTCCAAAGACATTATCTATCAATAGCCAAAAAAAATTTAATGCGTAATATAGGTATGAATGTTCATAGCTACACTTGAAGTACATTTCAAGATGAACATATACTTTTTTCACAACCTGTAATGATGATAGGTGAGGAAGAATGTTGCATTGCATTTTGAACAAAAAGATAAGAGATCTCAAGAAGTTTAATACAAGCTTATATCACACAACATTGAAATATGCATCATTTGGAAAATGTTCAAATTCTATTGTATATAAATTATCATTAAATCAAAATTGTTATTTGGTGAACGTGTGAATGAGAACGTGAGCCTATGAGTAAGAGCTAGAAGGCATATTCCAATTATAGTCCATCCATGTCAACTAAAATGTTCTTTGACAGATTTTGATGCATGTTAGAATATACATTAACAAAAGTATACTCCTACCGTGTCAACAAAAATTCACACGTCATCACTACCATGTGGATTTGCCACATGGAAGCCCAACAACAATGTCTCTGTTCAATTAAATGTAAATACATCAATCTACCAAGGTTGGTGCTCCATGTGTTAAAGCAAAAAATAATAATTTGGCACCTCTATTAAGAATCATGCCCCTTGGTTTTAGACATGTCCTATGTGGCAAATTATTATTTATTAGCAAAAGCATATTCTACATTGCCACATCATTCGTGGCCATTGTCATCCTTGCCATTATAATGGGAAACAAGTTAAACATAATTGTAATGTGAACTTGTTAGCAAAACACAAGTGGTCAAATATAATAATTATATATACAATACAAAAATCTTCTGACAAAAGATATTTCAATCGTTCTAACAACATTATTGTGAAATATTAAGTTATTTAAAAAACACAAAAAAAAATTGATGCATAGTTTGCAAATGTGATACTACAAAGGGCTAGGTAATTAAAGGCATCACTATAGGAATGTAAGAAGAAAATGTGAGAAATTAACAAGTATGTTATTATGAATATTTATATAAAACCTAGCAATGCCACTCCCCATATAAAATCTAATTGTTGTTGTTACATATGTTTAAAGATTATTATAATGTAATACAAATCATGTTTTGATTATTTGAAAAGTGGGAATTTAATCTATGAGTTTTTATGCACACATTATTAATAACAACATGTTTTGTCATGCCATGAATTTTTTGCGCAAGTTCTCCACTTCAATTGTTTTGCTCTTGTTAAAGGAATAGGTTGATTACATTGTTTTAAAATGTACTAGGGATTAAGGATAGGGATTGATCATTGGACATTAAACATTTAAATTTTGAATTCTTCCCTAGTTTTGATTCTTGTTGATGGTGACTTGGGGATTGCCCAAAGATGCAAGTTTTAGGGAAGTGATTTTCATTTTCAAAAACATAGTTTTGAAGTAGGGAAATAGATGTAAGTACTTTCTAGTAAAAACTACAAATTCCATTTTTTGATGTACCCTAGATTTGATCTTGCTATTTGATTCCATTTCAACAAAACATGGATTTTTTTGTTGTATTTTGATTAATTTTTTTAGTAAACAAGGGAAGTATAAACTTATGCAATAATTTCCATATTCAAATTGTTGTGTGAATTATATGTAATATCAAAAACCTAACAAAATGAATTGTAATTTTGTTTCTAGTTTTCTACATTGTATCTTGAAGTATAGATTTTGGTTATTTAAAATAACCATGAATCTAGTGTTTTAGTGAACTACAAACATAGGTGTGTTTAGAATCAAAGTAAAATTTGTGAATGTGTGAATATTGTAGTGTAAATATGTTGTTATAGTAAGTGTGGAATAGTTTTGTAAGAATTTAATCCACATCTACCATTTACTAACCATCTTTTTGGGGATTTTTTTTTGTTTTGTTACGTGGATGAGAGGGTTTTTTTTCATTTTTTGTTGTTTATAATATAGACGAGGCCGTTTAGAATAATGGTTTAATTTTCAATTCATATTTAGAAAAGGTATTTAGAAAGCACTAAAAGTATAAATGGTTGATACCATGAGGATTGCAAAACGATCAATAAAATTTGAAAAAGAAGGATTATGGAATAAGATGAATCAGATGGTGACCCAAAGTTTACAACAACAACTAGATTTGAAAGCAAATCATCAAGGTCTAGAAAGATAAACAAAGGACAATTTTGAGAGGAGTATGTGGGAATAACAAAAACCCCATATTGAAATCTAATGTTGGACAAACGAGTTTTGAAAACAGAAGAAAGATCTGTAGGGCACATGTTATTTCTACCACAAGAGGTGGTATGGCGTGAAGTATGGACTAGTGGTCTTGAAAAAAGGTATAGTTACATACAATAATTTCCACAAAAAGAAATGTAGTCAAATACTCACCCAAATGAAGTGGATTGTGTAGTATATTTCTTAGCCACAATTTATAGTTCAAAGTCATAAAGATCAAGATGGAGCATGGACTTTTGTAATACTCGATCAATTGCTAGAAATCTTAATTTTACAATTGGTGACTAGTTAACGAAAGGATATTACAAGATGTATACAACCCATGTTTATGTACCAATCTACATCTCTAGAGTATTATGAGCTAGTGGAAGACAAGTAAGTGGAAGATAAAACCAATATTGATGTGTTTGAAAAGATTGAAAAAAATTAATTTAAATAATTTGAATATGCAAAGGCATAGGTGAATGTGTTGGATGAAATACCACAATCATACTCGCATCATGGAAATCCAGAGCTGGATTAAACAAAACATATAGCTAAAACTAGGGATCATGAATATGTGGATTCAAAAGTAGCCAAATTACTTTCAAAAGCCTTTGCATTTTGTGAGGAAGAAGGACATGTAATTATGGATTTTCCTTTTGTGCCTTTCCACATTAAAGAAAATATTGTTAGACATGTGATTATAGAATGTGGCAGAACATTAATGGATCAATCATAGGACTAGGTACCAAGATTTTTTGTAGTCTAAAATAGACTGAGAGGCATGGAGTTGGGAGGTCACTTGGGACCACATAGTCAACATATTCATCCATCCATTCAATTTAGGAGCAGGCTACCAGAGGTATATTCACATCCACATTTTGCACCACATAAGATACCAATAGGTAACCATATAATTGTTAAATTCTAGTTAACTCAACTTCACCAAGAATGTCAGAAATAACAATTGTTGAAATTTGGAAACAACTTGCTGGAATAGAGGTTATTCAATCACTTAATGTTGCACCCAACACAAATGTTGTCAAAGGTGGAGTACTAATTTGATATGCAATAAACTTGGGTTGTGGATCAGGTGGGGTTTCGATGGGAAAGAATTTTGCTAGGAGTTTGGGACTACCAACAACAACCACTAGAGTTGTTAAGACACTCCAGATGTTGTTTACTAATTTGATAATGATTACTCATGTAAATAGAACTACAAAACAACCACCGATGAACTCAATAGATACATGTGCTGAAAATCCAAGAAGGGGGTATCTAAAACCATATGTCCTAACTTTAGAAATCCCCCATCAAAGAAATGGCCATTTTGTGAAGCCAAACAAGGTGGCTCTTAAGTACCCTAACATTAAAAAATATGTTGATTTAAATGTTCATGTTAGAATGTTCAATTTTGTAACGAAGGCAAATGCAAAGACTTCTAAATAATATATCATCAATATGTTTAGCTATACATTAAGAGATATAACATCAGATTGGTGCCATAATTACATGTCAAATTTTCTTAATTGTATTTTTTTGGAGCTTACACATGCATTTTGCAAACATCATTGAAAGATTGAAAATGATAAGCAAATATACATGGAGTTGAAGAACATGAAGCAATAGGAGACTAAGAGGGTAGAGGTACCTATGAGTAGATTCATAAGTTGGTTCATGGGTTACAAATACCAACCACATACATTTTCTTAACAATTATGTTTAAGGTAGGCTTGCAATCATACTGTAGAATTATGACTGCAAGGATGAAGCGATCAACACTAAAATAACATAAAGAGGTGGCAATGTTATGTGAAGAAGGAATGACTACTATTGAATATTAAACATTCAACACCACCAAAAACACAAAGTAATATAAGGAAGATTAACAAGTTTTGCACAATTTATGGAATGATTAATCATAATGTGGAGACATGCAAAAAAAAGGAACAAACCCTAGTGGTAACCACATAGGCAACACAACATAGTCAAAAACCACAAAAGACATCTTCATATACATGCCACATCTATGGTTTGAATGGACATAAAATGACAAATTGTCCAAAGTTACTAAGATGCATAAAATGTTTCATGGGAAATCCAAATATTAATTAATAATAAAACTACCTATCAAATTGTAAGTTAAGTTTGGAAAATTTGAAGAATTTGACAATGTGGAACCATATCATTAACCAACAATAGAACAATCCAATTAATCCTTCTAGAGTGTTGTATCAAATCAAGCAAATAAATAAATTTTGCGTAGGTGATTGGATTATAGTGGCATGGGGTTCATAAGCTAGTCAACATTCAACCCAATTATTAATATAACAACTCATTTTAAGAAGTGTGAGAAGGTTGGACGTTTAGTTATTCTTCAGGGACAAATCAAGATTTCATGAATATGTAGGACTATGTTCAAAAAAATTTAATGGTTATTGTTAACATTAAACCAAATAAGTGAAGGTTTGTATATAAATTCCTTACACAATGTAAAAAAAAAGTTTGTTAGGTCAATAATCAATAACATTTGATCAATCTTAATAGTGTAATCTTACAAATTGTAATTGTTCACAATTGTTATTTTAATGAGTTATATGGAAGTGTAGTTGATTGATTTTAGGAATTTCATCTTTATTATTCGAAACATCCATTACCACCATGTTTGTCATGTAATTGAATGGTGATAAAATAACACTGAATTGTCAAAATTGTAGTAGGGGACACATTTTGCTATAACTAAGGATGTTAACAAACTATCAATAGCTCTTATTTGATCCATTTAATGATTGGCATCAAACCTAATATACACATTGAATAATGAATTGTCTTGACACATAAGAAACAAATTTGAATCGATAATCATTAGGTATATTTTCCTTGAACAGTCACGGGTACAACAAGGATGTAGGAAAAGTCAAAAAATGATAGCATCCTTTAGAGAAGAAGGTATAAAAGCCATAGAGTGGATGTAAATGGAACATTTTTCAAATGCAAGAGGTTAGCCCAACACATGAGTAGAAGAAGGCATTGTAATAAGTGGACTCATCTCAAAATGACATAATGAAAGCTAACAATGGCACCAAAGAAAATAGGGAGAAGCGCCTTGTGAGTTCCTAAACAAGAGGTGCTATGTCTTTTCTTGGAGTGGAACAAAGATGCGATGTGTTGTATTTTAGCAACTCTCATAACTTCTAATTTTTTTTTTATGCAATTGTGAAGGAAATAGATAAATCGAGAAGATGAAAGGAGCTTGATTTATTTTGAGGGAAGGAGGAATCTTTAAAGGTAAGATTTTTTGCATTAAAGGCCTAGATTCATTGCATTATGAATGAAAGTACATGTTAAATGAAAAGATTTCACAAGTTTTAACTAGTGGATTTTTGTCATCAAAGAAAGAGGTAGAGGTGGGCTATGGCAAAGATTCAAGGGATGATGACAACAGCACACAAGGCACAAGCCTTCACCCTTTAGTGTGTTCATGTAGTTAGGTTTTTAAGAAAAAAATTTGGTTAACAAAAAATGTGTTTACAATTTAGAGTTTAAGGTTTCTTCATAGATTAGTTTAACAATGCTTATACATTGGTTTAAGATTACATTTGTTAAAGTTGGATAATTCCAAGTAGTTCAATCCTTGTAAAATTTAACTATATTAATTTAAAGTTCAATTGAGATATTTTTCCATTTCTCATGTGAGGTTTAATTATTTTTTTAGTTTCTCGTATAATTCAGTTTTGATTTAAATAATTAATCACAATGAAAAATGTTTTAAATTTCTTGCTTTGATAAAAAAAACCATTAATTGAATGTTTGGCCATCCCAATTTTCTTTTTATTAATAAGTTTAATAAAATATCACTTTCTAAAATAAAATTGTTTACCTTTTTTTAGGGTTTCACAAAGTAAAGAAATAGGGCTTGAGTCCACACATGTATATAAATGTTGATTCTTAGAAGAATATTTATTGTTGATTTATTTCTGCAAGAAGAGGAAGAAGGCTTGGAGACCCCAAGAAATCTCAACACACCTCAATAGGATAACAACTTCCAAGTAAGAACTTGAAACTTAAATTTGGTTTATTGTTCAAGTTTTGATGTGGAGAAAAAATTGAGTTCAAACTTGGATTTAAGTTCAACAAAACTTGAACTTGAATGCAAGCTTGAGCTCAAATTTTAGAGTGATGGAAAAATCGACCCAAAAAAAAAAAAAAAAGGAGTTGAACCGGGGTTTGGCTCCAAATATGGAGCCCACCCCAAGCTTGGCTCCTTGGTTTGGTGCAACTAAACTTTTTTTGGTGTCGAGAGAAACTCAACCACAACAAAAAAAAAGTCAAACTGTACTTTAATTCCAATTTTGAAGCAAAATTAAAACTCAAATCTTTTTCTTTTTTTTTGTACTTGATTTTTTTTTTACGTTGAAA
>Ga0209208_10000312_pt1 | contig 59831 bp, 37 predicted proteins | sample S1TSphfallax_3_FD_187694 | JGI IMG/M metagenome (GOLD analysis project Ga0209208, IMG submission 187694) | Host-associated microbial communities from peat moss isolated from Minnesota, USA - S1T2_Fd - Sphagnum fallax MG (SPAdes) (version 2) | ecosystem: Host-associated > Plants > Peat moss >... | reverse complement strand
ATGTGTTGATGTGGATGCAAATGTACTCAATAGAGCAAGGTTCCATTAATGTTAGGTTCCCATCATTTGAACCCATGGCAAACCTTGGTGTACCCAATTGTGTGGAAATTTTTTTATCATCCAAATTTGACATCACATTTTTTGAATATGTGGGGGACTTCAACTTTTCCAAATTGTTTGTGGTAATATTATTAACTGGAGCCAATTACTCCATCTTTTCGTTGTAAAAAAGTAAATGTGATTCATATGGATCTTTCTTTCTGTTGGAAATGTTTATTGGCCAAATTTTCTCAAGAATTGATTCATTTATTCTTTTTTCCCCTTTGAATCTGAACAAGTAGTCACATAATCAATGAAAGTGTGTTTTGAAATTTTGGTTTGTTGGGTTTGTTGGCCATGGAATATTGTTTCTAAGAGGATGTCACAAGTTGTTCAAAAGCTTTGGGATAAACATTCATTATAACAAAACGTGTCCTTGTATGCCAAGTGATTTCACTAGATTTTGAGTGAATTCACTAGTCTTAGTAAACATGGACTAGTTGGAAAGTAGTGAATTCACTAATTTAGTGAACTAGGACTAGTGAACTGCACCCACATTTTGTAGTAGTGATTTTTATTCTTGTTCCATATATCTTGTAATCATGTAAGCAATTTGAAGATGCCAAGTATCCGACCTTTTCCTAGTATTTTGCATATACATTTTTGAACTTTTTTCCATCTATAGATGGGTATAAACTTAAATCTAGTGGTGTTTGATAATAATGTTATGGATATGCATATGGTCATATTCTAAACAATGTTATTTTGATTGATCCTTTCAAGGTCACAAAAATAATAATATTGTAATGTATTTAATGGGACATCACACACATTGGAGACATTTCAATTAATGCAATTTGGATTCATGGAATGCCACGTGGCCAAGCCATGCGGTAAAATATTTTTCCACGTTAGTAGCATTTGTCAAAAAATATTTGTCAAAATATTCTTTTAAGTTCACATTCCCTTACTCATCAATTCATAGCTCACATTCATCCACTCATGAAATAACATCCCCTTTAGTAGGCCTAGGCTAATTATGTAAGTTTAGGATAATCTTATTTTAATTAAGTTTAGTTTTTAGGGTCAAACCTCTTTTATTGGTCCACCCATTTAATGACATTTTCTTTTGGATTATTTTTAGTCCATCTATTTATATATTTTACACAAGATCAATGAAATATAAAAGATACGGATTAAACTTTCTAGTTTTACATGTGACCAACCTCGTTGCGATTATCACATAATACTTATTTATATTTAACCTAGTTTATTTATTAGTTATTTTAAATATTATAGGTAATAATAATTAATAACTGATGTTATTTTAATATTTATTATTACACACTATAATAATAATAATAATAAAATAACTATAACCATTATTATTGTAGTTAGTAATTTAGACTATTTATTTAGTGATTATTATTATCTCACTTGTTAATAACCATTATTACCTTTAATAATTAAAATTTAATAATATTATAATATTAGCTACCTTAGGCTAGCAACTAGCCTAGGTTAGGTATACTTGCATATGTGCCTAGGTAGCATAGTTATGCACTAGATATATTCTCATAACCAACTTAAGTATAATAGCTTAGGTATGATGCTAGCCCAAGCTAGTACTTTTATTACTTATGTTAGAATACTCACCTAGGTGGGGTATATTAACATATATAGGTCCAAGTAGCATAGGTATACTAGTTATATATTGACTTAACCTACCTCTATGATACCTATCCTAGGTTAATATTATGCCTAGTTATATTAGCCTAGGTTAAGTATAGAATAGCTATGTGAACCCATATGTACACCATTAAATATATTAACATAGATATATGAAACACGTATTAGCTTATGTATATTAGTTATATTAACTCGCATGTATATCATTTGCATATTAATTGCACACAATTGCAAAATGTTTCATTACATATAACAAGATTTTTTCTAATGTATAGTTCTAATTTTGCCTAAAATCATGTGCATCATACCATGCATTTACCCACAAATTAATAACATTTTTTTGGGGTTGAAAACAATCACAAATTGCACATTGAAATTTCATGGTCACAAACTTAAATCACATGTTTCTGTTGTTTTTTTTGGTCCAGCCCAACATCCAAGGATGTAATATTTTATGTATTTGCTGACAGATAAGCAACATACGGTTAGATCCCCCACCCTCCAGAAAGAAAGATTGTGATTGCTTTTTTTGCAAACTAGTCCTAAAATTTCCAACAATCCAACAAGATAATAAAACATGAAAGATTGTTTCATTTTGCTTGCTTGTTGATAAAACCTCTCCATTGTTCTAGCAAATTGCAAAATCAACTACAGTGTGAGAAAGAAATCAATAGAGTCCATGGAAATATTGTAAAAACATTTAGGAATCTTTTTCATGAGGTGAGAAAATACAAACCACAAATTTCCACTTTGGTGCAAATGCAAAAATACTAAAACTAAGCTTCCTCACACACTATCATCCAAAGAAGCAAAATTAAAAAAATCAACATAGCAAGAGAAATAGGGCACATAAAGAGCCACAATTCTGCTCACACCAATTTCCAATTATGCTCCACACTAATTTCTCGGACCTCCAATTTTCCTGCACCAAACAATTTCTCCAATTTTGTTCCAATGTTCCACTGAACAATTTTGACCTTTGATTCTATTCCTTCACACACATCAATTTCTTTCCCACACACAAATAATAATTTTGGCCAACCTCTGATTCTCCTCCATTGGCAGATCTCCAAATTGTAAACCCCACACAGACATAACAAAGTTGGCAAACCTCCAATTTAACTCCACTAGGTGGACCCTACATGATGTGAAAAAAGCAAATTAACATGTACCATTTCATGTTAATATTATTTATATCAAAATTAAAAAAGAGATTTACTATATAATGATGATCATAAGATGAAAAAAATGCAGAGAGGAGGGTGGGGGAGACAAGTTTTGCTCAAGTTGAAAATTTGCCCTTTGGGCAAGGATATGACACTTGTTCACATAAATCAAACAGAGTTTCAAATTATGTAATCTCATTTCTAGAGACTTTTTCATTATTTTCTAGAAGAGTAGTAGAATGTGATTAGAGACAGATGAAAGAAGGCATAGGTGACATATTCAATATTGACAAATAGACCAATTTTTTCAAATTTTTATGGTCAATTGGGTTACCAAAAAATTCTTAATTCTTGTAGCTAGAGAAGATTTAAAATAAGTAGGATGCTACTAATGACAACTAAAAAGTAACTAGGTTCTATTTTTCAATGATTCACCAATGACAGTGAGAACCCTTTTGTTTAGTCATTTCTATGATAAAATTTGTTGGAACAACTTTCCATTGTAATTTGCTTTCCAATTATGATACATTCCTCTCACAACTTTGTAAGTCAAGCATTGACCAGAAAACAAAACTATGAGTCAAATTGTGACTTGTTAGATGTTAACATTTGTTATTTTTAAATAGAACATTTATATTTTGAAAATTCCATAGAAGTTATCTAAAACAAACCCCAACTATATAGTTCCCAACATTAATAACAGACACATTTCCAAAACAATTCCATTTTCCAACTGAAAGGGACTTAGAGCAAGGATTTCAGTCACTTTTCATTGGGTAGCTTGTATCAGAAATTGTGATCACAACAACCGAATGAAAAAAGATCCTTAGACCCAACCTCTTTGCAAGTGTGATGTGGATCACAAACAAGCATATACTTTCAACTAGCATAACCTCTCTCTTTTGCCTCATCAATATGCCCACTGTCACGCAATTTTTTATAAAAAAATTGCCTATCAGGAGCAGTAGCCTGGCAGCCTATACTAATTATAAATGAAAGAAAAACATAAACTAAAGAAAAAACCCATTTATGACATAAGTATTAGCCTCTTTCTCACATAAGTGTTACCCCTATTATGCATTAGAGATTTCCGTAAGGTTATACAAAGGGTGAGATTCGAAAAAGACCTGCAAAAAAGTACATTAGCATTCAAGGGGGGGGTGAAACTCAGAGAACCATCAAATTTGATGGTTCCTGAATTTCACCATGTCTTTCTTTTTCCCCCAGCGGCACCACTGCTGCTACATAGGTTTTCACTGCTACAACCTGTACAGCTACTATAATTTCTCTGGAACCTTGTGCATTAATTGCTGAGATTCAGCGTTTCGTACTTAGTTCCATCATTTCATACTGAGATTTAATAAAATATCCTGACTTTACGGATACCACTAAAAGAGGGGTTAGGGGGTGAAAGGAGGCCCAAAGACAGGGTGACATTACGGATATCTCTATTGTATCGGAAGGGTAATAAGACATTGTTACCCCTATTTATAGAGGTTTGGTTTTCGGACATGCTAGGCATGTGTTTTCTTTGAAGAGCAGGCTGCTTTTTATCGGGGGAAAGAGTTTGAAAATAATAATTGGTATTATATTGACAAATGAAATGATTGCACATCACTAGTTGATTAGTAAATAAATAAGAAAAAGGCGTCCTTATCCGCAGAGGAAACACAGTATCTCTTTGTCCGAAATGAAAGCTTCGGATTGGATGGATGAAATAAATGTGCGAGTAAAAAGTAATTCATCCAGAATAGACAAATACTTTCTGGAGGGCGAAAGGATGACGGAATTAGGGTTTGGCGCTCGTTTGTGCTTTGGCATCTCTTTGTAATTCGCTCCCTTTTTGTTAGGGTTCGGTGTTTTTTCTACTCACTAGCGCTCTTGCAATCACTGGTACCAGATGTAGCGGTTGTAGAAGCTGCTTCCCGCTGTTTTTCAGGGCATTTATTCTCCCTGTTCCTGAGGGGAAAAGGAAAGAAAGGAATTATAAGGATAAAGGGTGAAAGAGCAAGATGAGAAGAATGAACGGAGACCAGATTTGTTTGAGTTATTTATAGTTCGATGCTCTGCAAAATCTGTGGCGAGAGATGGGACAGGGATGGAGAAGGAGGCAGCAAGATGGAGCTAATTATCAAAAGGAATGGGGAGGAACTCCCTACTTGATTTGTATTGGAATACACTAGAGATGGTGCTAGAAATGCCTTAGCGTCTTGGCCCAATGTCGGGGAGCAAGCTGGGAAGGGGGACAGGGCGGGGGACGGGACGAATGATGGTCGCACCACCACCGCCGCTAGGAAGAGGGATGCCTATGAGGAGGCAGGGGATGGGTCCAAAGCAGAAGGGGACGGGGGTGGGCAAAGGGAGGTTGGGGAGTGCGGGAGGAAGTGGGGCTGCTTTTGTGGCACCTTCTCAAGAGGAGAGCTTCCAGGTACTGTCTTTGGACCAAGGTAGGCCGCCGTTCGCCATGGCGATCAGGCTCACCCCCGAGGTTTTGGAAGATCTCAAGCGTGCGGAAACTGAAGACGTTAAATGTGAAATGAAGTTTGGCGTCACTCCTGCTGGTCATGTAAGAATTTCTCTTAACGTCCTTACGGTTTCTCAGAGTATCTACGGGAGACAATTCTCCGAATGCAGCACGAACGCTCCACTGTTGCGGCTTTTATTTTTCCTCGCCCTCTCCTTCCCTATCCCCTTGGCAGACATCGGTGCCTCAGCGAGCTTTGCATTGTTTTTGGATGCCTACGTCTGCTTTTCATTCAAATTGTCGAGAAGCAAAATTTCTAAGCATACTTTCTTCTCCTCTTCCAACTGCATACCGTTTCTCATCCCTCTCTTTTGGTTCTTGGACATCACTGTGAAGCCATTTGCTCTTGGGGAAGTAAAAGAAGTGTAATTCTCTGGAGTTCTCCCTTGATGAGCTCTGATTTGATGATCAATTGAGTGCACAAGACACAATCTTTTCAGAATTTAAGTTATGTGCTTCAGCTTCAGCTTAATCTGCATCACATAATTGGATTATAAAGTCTAGGAAATTACATGAATTCCTGCAGATGATTGCAAGTTGGACCTGGTGCTTAGTGTCTGAATATTGCAGCTTCCTGCTTGCTCAGCTTCCTTTGTTTCCCTCGGATGTTGCATGCTTTGTTTCTCTATATTTGTTTGTTGTGGATTCATTCCCTTGCTCTTTTCCCCTCTTTGTTGTCTCTGTCACATACAATACCTTCATTGTTTAAGAGATTGCCAGGGCTGCTTGGGCTTCATAAATTCTTTTTTAGGTCTGCTTCTGGAATGTGACAGAAACTTGGGATGCAGATTTGTACAATGGTTTGCCTGCAATTTTGGGCATACTATTACATTGTGATATGCACTTGTTGTAGGGAGCTGATGATGTCAGTGGGTAGTCATGGCAGCTTCTCATTGCCATTCATGATGAGGGTGATGGTCTGACAAGTTTTGAGCACCTCTCCTAAGATTATGACTACACTCATTGTTGTTCTACCTTTAAAGTATTGTTCTGGATATTTCTCTACAATCTCATAGATATCCTTTTTTTAGGGCTGAGAACCCTAGATTTCAACTAAGGTTTGTCACAAGAACTTTGAAGTGGGACTGAATTTGTGCATAGTATGTTGGATTTAATTGGATTGTATGAGATCTAGGGCTCAATTACCTCAATCTATTTGCATGTGTTTGTCAATGGCAAGTAAGTTGTCCTTCTGAGACTGCAATCATGAGTCATTATTGTTTGTCTAACAGATCAGGTAGCTAATGATTGTTGTTGCTTTGGCCAGGTAATAAAGGTTGGTGATGAGGAGTATAAGTTCTCTTCAGCACCAGAACCAGGAGACCTGTGTGACATTTATGAGGAGCAGCAACGTGGTGAAGATGGCAATGGTGTGCTAAAAGAGGCAGGATCAGTGTGGCGGAAGCTTTCAGTTCTTCGAATTTTAAATGCAAGTGAGAAGGATCGTGTGAAGAACCGCTCCAAGGAGGCTGAACGCCAGCAGAAGTCTCGCAAGTATGTCTTCTCAATTCATCACATAATTGGCCAAAAGTCTATTCAAAATGGGCACATGTTTGTGAGGGTCTCACATAGGTAGCTGTCTCAGTCTGCTTGTTGCCTGACATGCTTACTAGAATTTCTCCTCTCAGTGTCTTGTCCTCTTGGTTAAGCTTTTTTTCAGACTGTCTTGTCCCATTCTCCCAGTAAAATAACAGAGCATGGTACATATACATATTTGTAAAAACTAAAGTCTGTTTGATGTTTTATGATGTGGTTAATGTTAAACTAGAGGAAGTGGAATCATGCTGCAGTTTGTACGAGCCATTGAAATTGCTCTTGCATTAATCCTTTGCATTTGTCTCTCAGGGGTCTTTGTCATGCACTTTCACTTTTCCTGTCTTCTCTTCTTCCTGTTTTTCTTTTGTTCCTTCTTGAGGCTGATCTTGCTTTTGCCTAGGATGTGATTATCTCATGGTGTGATGTGGAGGCTCTGGGGATGGTGAGACTACATAATTGAAGGTTTTAACAAGTATCCCAATTCAGAGGGTAACTCTCAAACTACTTACTTCAACATGTGGTGCATGTGGCTGGATATGCAGGGCAATAATTCTGGACTCGACACACTCTCTTGTCAAAAACCAAGGTGGAGGCTCTGGGGATGGTGAGTTTTTGCTTCCACAGCATTGTGATACAAACTGTGTTTTGACTTCAGGCTAACTTACTACTCAGAGTTTTGTGTAATACTTTGACATGTGTGGTCAATTATATTGTACCTTACAATGCTTCTCTAACAGCATGGCTTGTGGTTTGGGGCAGTTAATGGACGAAGAGCACCAGTCAAGCCCAAGAAGGAGCTTCCCAAAAAGATTCAGAAGGCAGTGACAAGCAGCCCTGGTAACTCCTTGCTATCAACCTTTGTGGCTATTCCTTTTATTTCTGGTTTGATAAGGGTTTGTGGGCCCTTAATCCTGTGTATAAGAAGCATTTGTTAGACCATTTAAAGCCTTAGCATGTATGGGAGTGATGTGGTGGTAGTGTGGGTAACTGTGGATGGAAATTGCTGTCATGGGATGCAACTTGTTTCTGAGCTTGGCATGATGATACTACATACATCAGTAAGCACTTCCTCCATGCTCAAATAGTACTTTGAAGGCCATCAACTCATGCTGTGTTAGCAACCGTGGACAGATCCTAATTATCTTCATGTATTTCCTTATTTTTCATGTCTTGTGATTCTTTGTAGTTGCGGGTTTCAATCTGAATGCAGAATGCTTTCTACTGGTAAATCTAACAGGCTGCTCTGTTTCTTGCCTTTGCCCATTTTTCTTCAGCACCAGTGGTCCCAATTGCAAAACCTAAGCCAGCTCCAACAACAGCAGCAATGCTTGCAACTGCAAGAGCAGCAAAAGCAGCTTCTGTCACCTCACCTGAGCTTCTGCCTCCAATTCGGCCACAAACTGCTATATTGCCACCGTCCAAAGGACGTCCAGCAGTTGAAGAGGGTGATTCTGTACCTGTCCCAGTAAAGACTAGCATTGTGGTTCAGAACAACAATACACCAAGCCCAGCAACTACCACATCTGACACAGGTGTGGCTCCAAAGGCTGGGGGGGTGGTCAGCCCCAGTGAGCTTCGTAATTGCCTAATCACTCTTCTTACCGATAATCCAAAAGGGTTGACAATTAAGGTTTGCATCTCTTCCAGGGTCAAAGGCTGACAGTTGGCTTCTTGGCTTGCAAGATTTCTAATGAACTCTTGGATCTTGAAGTTTGAGCTAAAAACTTCTTCCGGGTAGCAATGTGCATTGTTGCAGCTGACCACTCTTTGAATCTCCTAGGTGGTCAGGGCTAGGATAGAATATGTGGGGTTTGGTTCAGCAGTGACAAAGATGACTTGGGTTGTTTATGCTGTGGTAGAAAGGTCATATAGTGGCTAAGACTTTGTTGTTGCCACTTAACAGGCAGTTGAGAAGGCGTTGGGAGAAGCAATGCCTCATGTGAAGCCAGAAAGGAAAACCATAGAGAAGGCCATCAAAGCGGTATGGTCTTCCAAAAAATTAGGTTCTGAGTAGTTGTGTTTTGGGGGAACATTCTTCAATTTTAGGAGCGTCTCTCAAGAGATGCATGGAAGAAAGGAGGGTGGTGTGTGTAAAAGAAGCATCCAGAATATTTCTTTCATTGTTGGGTTTTCTGTCAACCTATGAGTTGCAGATTACAAAAAATTAATATAGCTAGTGATTTCTTACACAGATTGCTTCATATCATGCACCTGGCAAGTATATGTTGAAGGAGGGAGTGAGCTTTGCCAAACCATCTCCTGGAAGTGGAAGGTGTGTGACATTCCTGCAAAGTCAGTTTTGTAGCTGCTGCCTTTCTTGCTGCTCCTTACCTCATGCAGAGTATGATACATGTTGTCAAAATGTAAGGTTCGCTTGAAATTGAGCCATTAAGGACATTTGTGCTGCAATGAGTCCCTGAAGATCCTACATTGTGTCAGGCCAACTGGTTGGTGATGTGAAGGATCACCAGCACTGGTGTAACTTAGTACATGAAAATTTTCTGTTTTCTGTGAATAACTCTGTTGCACTTTGTTACCAGTTCTCCAGAGATTCCAGCTGCTGATACTCCACCATTAGTGGACTCTCCAGCAATTGTGGAACTGGTGTCTGAGACAGTACCAGAACCAGTGAAAGAACGGATTGCACCTGGAGAAGTAGGTCTGCTTGGGGAGAGACCTGGGGCCCTCTTAGGCACCAGTCGTCTCTCCTCCTTTGCAATACAGAGGTGCAGTGGTGATCGGGTGAGCCGAGCTATCAGAAAAGCTGATGAGAAGCTGCGTGGGAATGCTGAGAGGGCTCAGCAGCCAGTCACAGAGAGCATGCCCTCTCACAAGCCTGAGTCTTTGAACATGAAGGAACAATCACTACATTTGCATGAATCATCTGCTGATGTGGAGCTAGTAAGCATCAGAGGGGATGAGAACACTGAACAGGACCTGATGGAAAGTGGGGGTCCTCTGAATCAGAATTCAGAGGGTGGGAAGGGTTTGGCCATGGGATTTCCAAAGGGGGAGGAGAAGATGGTGAATAGTGGTGGTAGTGACACCAGCAGCTGTAGTGATAGTGGAAGTGATAGTGATTCTGAAAGCCACAGTGGCAGCGAGAGTCACAGTTGTACAAGGTACATACATCAGTAGAGCTTTGCAATTTCATGTGTACTGCTTTTGCTGAGAGTATCTGCATATCTGACAATTACTATAAACTCCAGTTGTATCCTGTTTAAACTTCAGGGATCAGCTATATCTAAGTTCATATGGTGAACAATGAAGAAGCTTGTGTACGTATGTCTGCGTTTTCTAATTCAGGAGTGCTCATGCCTTTGGAAATGGCAGCCGGAGTGGAAGTGGAAGTGATAGTGATAGTGATGGCAGCAGCTCCAGTGGCAATGAAGATGCAAACATGGATGAGGACGTAGAGATTATGAGTGAGGATGAGGAGAAGGGAGCTGCTGCATCAGAAGATTCCCTACACCTGAAACCCAAGACCAAGGACAAGAAACAGGTGATTTATATTATACTTAGTTGCAAGAGTATATCTGTGGAAGTTCTTTTTGCAAAGAGTGACAAAGATATTGCAACAGTAGGATACTGAAAACAGTAGAGTTTTGTGGGGTGAGGATGAAAAAACCACTTGTGGATGAACTTTTTGGACATGAAACTGCATGATTATCATATTTGTGTCGATGAAACAACTATTTGTGGATGGCCTTTCTGGAGATGAAACTGCTTGATATCATGTTTGTGTGGTCAATTGGTTCTGAAGGACAAATCTGTGGCAACCTGTACTAATGTGTGTCACAACCCTGATGATAGCAGGCATCACGTCAAGCCAAGGAGAAGCGGTCAAAATTTAGGGTGTCAGACAAGATTCCCATATCTCATGATTCAGAAGAGGTAGATGTTGTTGGTGAAGAGGCAACAGGCCAGGTTGGCACTGACTCTGGAGGAAGAGCTAATGTGGTGGTTGAAGTTTTAGACAGTAACTTGGAAGTTGATGTGGATGTAGTATCAGTTGATGGTGGTGTTGGGTCCCCACAGGATTCTGTTTCTCCACCAGGGTTGCAAAGAGAACCTAAGGAAAATGAGAAGGAGATTCAAGGCTCAGAAGATGCCAAATCAAATATGAAATTGGTATCTATGGATAAGAGTTGCTCTGATTCAGATGAAAGCTTGGGGGCTCCTGCCACAAAACAAAATGATGCACAAGGGTTGCAGCAGAAGAAGAATGACATTGAGTCAAGGGTAGGTTTAGTCAAGGGTGGAGAGTCAAACTGGGCAGAAAATGACAGCAGCTTTGCGAAGGCTGGGGAGACAGAGAAGGGGAAAGCATCCAATTTGAGAGCTGATATGCCTCCAAGATCAATACTTGGATCTCCTGCTTTGAAAAATGATGGTGGAGAGACTATTTCTCAGCAAGGCAAAGGCAAGAGACATGCAACTGCTGAATTTCATAAGTCACTAACAAAGGATGCTGAAGCAGCAGTGAAGACTGTAAGGGACCCAGAAACTGGTGAGCTTATAGAAAAAATTCAAAAGACTGTGGGACAAAAGAGTGTTGGAGACAAAAATTTCGGGACACCGAAGAAGCCTTTGCAAAGATCAATTAAGGGAGGAGAGAAAGCTAATTTGTTGCCCAAGCTGCCAGTTGAGATGCCACTACCTGATGTATCTAGAAACACAGAAGTGAGCTCCACCACTTTGAAAGAAGCAGAACCTGTTCCAATGGCTGGGAGGGAGACAGATGCTGAAGTTCTTACAAAATCTGAAAGGGAGCTGGAAAGCACAATGAGGCTTCCAAGAGAGTTAAATTGGCGGAACAATCCAGATGCAGGGCTGCTTGGAAAACCAGGCAAGGATGTTGAGTTCCTTGGGAATCGCCATCTCAAGAGAGATCTGGACCCCCAGAGTATGTATGGTAACAATGAGGGAGGGTTTATGGTGAGGCCTGGTAGGGATCCAAAGCAGGTCCGAAGGCAAAGCCTTGAGCCTGAGGTATCACGATGGAATGAGTCTCTGAAGGAAACAGATGCATGGGGGAAAGTGACCAAAGATCCTTACATGGCTGCAAGGTTCCGGAATGATGGTGGTGCTCAGAACAGCTGGTTTAGAGATGGAAGGAAGATGGAGCCTGTCAGACAAGAGACTGCAAAAAGTATGTCAAAAATTGACAATGGCAGCCTCAGTAAACAGAATGAGAAGAGAGGGACAGAGAGTCCTGATTTAGAGCTAGGTGAGTTGAGAGAAAGCACTACAGTTGAGACCTGGGATCTAACAAGGAAGGATGGCACTCGACCTGAAGCAGTCAAAGGTCGAGAGATTGTTGAACCAGCAACAAGCAATAAGTCTTTGGTTCACAAGGGGCAAGTTAGCCCACCTAAGGACAAAGCACGGAGTGCTGGCAAGGCTGCAGGTGACCTGAGAAAAGCTTCTCCTGCCACTGCAGAGACTCGAAAACCTACCCTACCAGCTCAGAAAGAGGTGCAGAGAATAGACCAGGTGGCTGCTCGAGAAACAACCCGCACAACTACAGGGGTCTTGAAACCCCCAGGTAGTACTCCACAGGAGGAGAGGCTGGATGCAGGGTCAGTACTAAAGTCTCGAGTTGGCCACAGTGAGGGCTCTGAAAGGCCACAAGAATCAAAGGGAGTGAAGAGATCAGCAGAAGATAGTGGCATCCAGGAAGCAGCTGCAAGGGTGTACAAAAAGCCTTCTGTTGCTCCTGTGACTCCCCTGCTCCCTGTAAATGGTGGTGGCCATCCCAACATGGTACCTGCCAGCAAGTTGGAGAAAATATCAGGTGCACAGGATATTGGTCCAAGGCCTACAAATGCTGAGCTGAACAGAGGAACTCCTCTTGATGTGCCATTGAACAATGTGGGACCCAGCAGCAAAGCTTCCAGTACAGAGAATGGCCAGAAACAACACCTATATGTAAAGGGACAAGAGGCCCCTGAGAAGGAGGGTTTTGAGCGACGAGGGGGCCAAGACTCAGACCGGAAACCAAAGACTAGTGCCGGTGTGGTAGGGCCTGATGATAAGACCAGTGCACTACTTAGTGCAGGTCAAAGTAATGGCAAATGGGCTGCCAAGCTTTCTGGGAGCTGTGATGTTGCTGATGAGAAGGACTATTTCCGGATGTATGAGAAAAGTACACCAGAGCTGCGGGGTCCTGTAGTGACTTATGAGCAGTATGCTGCACATCACTTTTAACCTTTAGTGGGTCTATTTTAATTATGATGTTCGTGGTATCATACTGTCATCAACTTCCTCTCTAATCTGGTCACACACATACAGTTGATTAGATGAAGTTTGTAGTCTTTTGTTGTTCAAAGAGACCACTAATTGCATTTGGTGGATTCTAGATGCCCAACATGTATGACATGTTCATTTGTGATAATTCTGTTCTGCAGCATTAATGTCAGAGGTCTGTGGAACCAATTGGATGCTCTGGGTTTTCAGGGAGCCTGATGCCCGTTCTCTGTTGTTGTTACAGGGCTGAGAAGTACAAAAGGGAGTATGAAGAGAAGTACATCATCTACCACCGCCTCCATGAGGACATTGAGGACACCAAGTGTGTGAATGGCCCTATCCATACTTTCTTCAGTTGTCTGGTGCAATAATAGGGCTTTGTTGCTTGCTATTGCTGTGCTCTCAGCATGTCCACTCTCCAAATCTAAGAGTCCTCTTGTGGCCATCAAGGGTGGGTCTGGTTTTGCTTCAATTGTGGGAAAAACATTTATCTTTTGTTGTATTCTTATTGAGATGAAGGCTTTTGCATTTGCAGGTTGAAATTTGCAGGTTTCAAAAAGGAAATAGAGTTTGCAAGCAATGCTCCAGAAAAGCTCCAGCAAGTCCACAGTAAAATACAAAAGACTTATCATGCAGTATGTAAGGTAAATAACTGTATGAAATCTTGGTTGTCTGTCAATTTTGGTATACTACTAGAAACAAAGCTATTGACAGCCACAGTGACAAGCAAGCAGAGTGTAAGAAGTGAATTATTGGCATTGGGAGATAAGAAAAGACATGGACTGACATGAAGGTGGCATTGCATTATGATGAATGCAGAGGTCCAAGCGCATGCAAAAGACTTTTGACATGTTACATGATGAGCTTCTGGTTAGTTCCTTATCTCCTTTATTACCTGAAACAGGAAGCTGTGATGAATGTGTATGGGAATGAACACAGATAGCTCCTGCGAAGGTGCATTCATTGTTGAACAGGCACTCCATGGAGATATTTGTTTCCAGAACATGATGAAGAACTTAAACTGCCACTCTGAAAGGTCATTTTTCCTGGGTGTTTTCATCACTTGGACAAAGAACAAGATTGGACTATGATAAATAATGTCATATTGTTCATGTGATGCAGACAATCAAGCAGCACTTGAAAGATTTTGCTGAGAAAGCAGGTCAAGGATAAAATCTAGCTGTGATTTTGTACATGCAATAACAGGTTGGCAGGTGATGCAAACTTTGAAGCCATATCCCTGTACCAGACAACTATTTTTTTTCCTCATTCTTTGCGAGCATCAGCAATGCTAGAGTTGTCTCAAATCGGGACATGCTTTGTGTGAATTTTTTGGTCTCCCCATGTAAAATACATTAGTGTTCTACACCAAGGTTAATTACTAAAGAGTCTACAGTATTCAGTGTCACACTTTGTACCCAAAAAGAAAAAGAAAAAGAAGTATATGGTGCACAACAGCTCTTTGGGTCCAATTATATGTTGGTTTTCTTAAGTCGCTCGAGTTGTGCTGCTCTACATTTTTCTTGACCCCTCGAATCAACACTCATTGAGTGATACAGATTGAGTTTATAGAACTCTCTCATAGATTGTTTTATGTTTTGTTGCTGTTGCAAGAGTATTCTTGGTGCTTTTGTGGGCAGTGTAGGTGTCTATGATTGTCTCTTAGCTCTCTGAGATGTTGGGATATGTGTCACTTCAAATACGAGTCATGAAGATCATTTGCACACAAGTGGGACCATTGTATCTGGAACCACTTGGATGAGAGATGCACATCATTTGAAATTGATGTTAGCTGAACCATTGGGCAACTTCGGAAAATACTTTTGCCTACCTCACTTGATTGATAATCTGCAGGTGCTGAAGATATTGTGGTAGGGAAGTTACAATGGTCGTATATTTATTCCAAGTAAATTTTGAGGGTTGTGAAAGTTTGTCTCTGTCACCATGCACACACTTCTTGTCAACACTGTTGCTATTTGTACATACATCAGTCATTATGAATGTAATTTAAGCACCTTTGTAGAAAGTAGTCTTGGAATGGGTTGACTTCTGAAGTAATTATTTTGCAAGGATGTCCACCTCTGAAATGAGGCATTATCTTCAAGAAAGTGAAGTAATGAGATTGTTCTAAACCTTAGTTGAATCTTGTTTGTTGACAAATTCTTGGGAGTTTGGAAGTCCTTGGTGCACAAGCACTCTTTGTACTCTGGAGGTTTTAAAGCAGGAGTTTCTTGAGACCTGACTTTGACCTTGCTATATTTGTCTCAACAAGTCCATGAATTTGTAACATTGAAACCTTTAAGCTGTCACTTCTTATTTGGCTGCACTTCTTAAATTTTAGCTCCATTCAGTGTGAGTTGGTAATTGTGAGAATGTGTGAGATTGAAGATCTTTATTTTGAGATAGCAGAAACATTTTGACTCTATACTAGGTGGCTACCAAGTTGGGTTTCAAAACTCACACTTATGAATAAGGTCTGGGTATTTTTTTTAATATAAAAACCCAGGAAATTGATGAAGGGGGTATATGTTAGGTTCAATGATGATGATTCATAGGATCTGGCTTAGTTAGGACAAATTTAGACTCGTAACTTGGACAATTCCAAACTGCAAGCAGTAAAGCCATTTTGTAAAATAGAATAAAATGATGAGTATGAACATGTACAGTGATAGTTTAATTCGACCTTGCCAAGGAATCGTGATATCTCCTGAGCCGTGACCAAATCCTATACCAAGAGAGTAGGGGTTTGACCTACCAAGGAATATACCCAGGTTCATGTCCATCCCAACCCTATATAAAACAGCATTTTGAGAATGAAGGTATATGGGGAGAAGGGAATGAAAAAGTCAGGAAATAAAATTAGAAAGAAATAGGTCTGAAAAGAAGAGGTTAAATTTTCTGGAACTTTTTTACATTGGATAAGGAGAACAGACACCGTTCTTCATCATTATGGGATGCCATCCACTCAGGCTCCTACCCTCATTCCCAGCATTCTCAAAGGTGAGAAAGCCTTGTCTACCCTTGCCCTACACTACCCCTTATACTTTCTTTCACAGGTGGCTCGTTCCCTTCTTTGAAATGAGAACGAAAAATGAGATGAAATTTGACAATCAAACCAAGAAGGGCGTAGTTGAGACATTTGATTCCTTATCCTCACTCCTCTCCTCCAAAACTTGATATAAGGGCACATCTAGTTCTGGTCTAACAAAGCTAGTTTCTGTGAAGTGTAGACAACACAACACTAATGGTACCCAATGTGTTTTTTTGCTCTAGACTTAGCTGCAGTGAAGGGTAAAGAGTCAACAAAAATGGACACCGAGAGCTTGAAAATTTGGAATTTGCTGACAATTCCCCAAGAACTTCAACTTGGCAGACGTTGTAGGTCGGTTCCACTAAATTAACTGCATACCAGAGGGTTGACTGGAAGTGTACACAGTCTAGCATAATGCTCAACTGAACAAGTCAGCCAATGCTCAACTGAACAAAGTCAGCCATCATGATGAGGAAAGAAAATCATGACCTTTCTGAATTTAAGGTCTAGTATAAAGTTTCAGAGTGTTGCTGCTCTCCAGAATTTCATGCCAAATGTACTCAACATGTTTCTGACAATTTTTCTTTGGATCCTCCTTTGCAATTTTGACTTGAAACAACCAAACAAGTTGCAGGGTGCACTCTTTTAGGTTGCCATTTTAATCTAACACATCTTGCATACAAATGCCCAAATTATGTTACAGGGTTCCATCATTTCTCATGGTTTTGTTTGAACCTGACATAAAGGGCACAACCATTACACTAAGTTAATGTGCCACTTGTTTGCGATTTTCTCTCTCCAGAAGTTTCCACAAAGTTGAGAGAAACAATTTTCCCAGGCTAACAAGTCTTTGCAAAGCATCAAATAATTTGCAAGGAAAACAATATTCTGCAACCAACAACTGACAATCCTCTATGCACAAGGATAAGGTATTAGTCAGTGTTGGGCTGGTATACAGGTTTACACCTGGTATCAACAATGGTATCAAAGACTAGACTTGAGGTTCTGTGATACTGGGGCTGATACCAGTTTTGCCCCAATATGAGAGTTTGAAAATATTGTCTGGAGAGACCAGACCAGTCTGGTATTAGGGTTTAGGGGTTTATGTTGATACTCTGATACCAAGCAACCCGTCCTCCTTGCTCCTCTAGTATCTTGAAATGGAGTAGCAAAAATGGGTTCTGAGATTGTATTTGGGCAGTGAGCAACACCACTCCACCTTCAAGATTTTATTTGATGTAAATTTTTAATTGTTGAAATAAAAGCCTTTGATGGGGTTTTACAAATCCATGAGTTCCATTGGTTGCTCCTGAATCCAGATCTGCAGTTATTAGACTTCATAACATCAATGTTAAAGTCCTAAAACGAGAACAAATTTCAACAAAAAATGGAGGACCTTACAGCTATGGTATTATACCATTGTTTACTATATATACCAGCAAGTAATAAACTTCATATACACATATTGATACCATCGCATACCCAACTCTTAATGCATGGGTTGTTTGTATTAGCCTGGTATGAAATTTTTAAAAACCTTCAAATACCAGTACCAGGCTGTTATTTTTTTTAGAAAGCTTCAATACCAAGACGAGGCTGGTATCAAAAGAAGTTAATACCAGACCACTAGGAAGGTTAAATTGTTTAGGAACAACAGAACTTCAGTGCTGGATTTTCAATTCATACCATATTAAGCTGAGATTGATATATATAAAGTTTTATGATACCTCTTGCAATATTTTCAAGTCATCACTACGCAATGTGCACTGAGTAACTTTTGTCTGGGGGGTGACCCAGCTGTGCTCTTTCTTTTGATATGTGTTGCACATATAGACTTCAAAGACCATCCTGTTCCCAGGCAGAGGATAATGTTTTTCACACAATTATGAGAGAAGCCATGGTGTCTTAGTTTGTTTTCACATCTGCTCTACAGTACAGTGGACAACTGAACACACACAAAATCAATTGTTCCAGATGCAAATACAAACCTTCTGCAGGAAGTTCTGAGTTGACATTGATGCCAATCCTGGTTCAGGATTAAATAAGATACAACTGCACAAGGTTATAACCACTACTCACCAATTTGTCTAGATTGTTACTTGCAAAAACAAGCCATAAACTGGTCCTCACCACATATCTGCAAAACAGTGCCGCAATGAAGAAGATAATTGTTGTCCTCTCCTTCACATTCTACTGCTAATGCTGAACATTCTCCAGATTCTAGGAATCTCAATGGACTTACATATACCATGAAAGAAGAGATCTATCCTAAGTTGCTCAATTTTCCTACCCTTTACACACATAAACTTCCAAACAGAGAGTACTAAGAAATAAAAAGGAAAACAGAATGGACAGTGCCGTACGATCCAATGTTTGTACAAGACTTTGAATGAATCTGACTCACTGAAATGGAAGGATGCTGTTGGAAGGTTGCAGGTTGCAAGCAGCAATCTCTTGTGAAATACCACCTTGAAACAACACTTTTTGAAGGTCAACCTCGTGTCAAAATGGAGGAAGAATTCCACATGGTCTCTGAGCAGCTTATGAAATTCCCATCATTGTTGACATACAGATGGAAGAGTGTTTGATATGCTCCAGCTACTCTGGGTCTCTCTGCACAAAGGCACCTTTGAATTCTCCGTTCTGAGTATCAAAACTTTGTGGCAAAGCCTTGTGACTTTTGGAAGTTGGAGTTGATGACATCCAACAAAAAGATCCTGCAACTGAGTGAGTGCAGGTCTACATCAGTCGAAGTTGGGGCTGGGAAATAAAATCAGGACTATTATTGTAAATGGGATTAGGGTGCTGGTGCCAGCTCAAATGATGCTTTGCAAAGATTGTGTGTTTTGAAGATTCAAGAAACTCCATCTCTCAAAATTTCCAGTTTTAATTCCCCTATTGATGATGGGGCTCTCATCAAGACCAAGCTGTAGCACTGTTTTTGTCTTTGATGGCCCAACACCTAAAGATTCTGGTGCTGAATCAAGTTCAATCCTCACCCAATGCTCTGAATTTGACCTGATTGGCTTTGACCCTGTGAAAAGAGCCTTCTCCCCTGAGTTCATGCTGTCAGTTCTCAAAAACTCAAGCCCTGAATATGAACCTGTTCTTTGGATACCAAGTTTTGATTCCATAGGGAGATTGATTGTTGCAAGGTTCATAGCTGCTGGCACAGAATGTCGAGACACAAGTTTGGGGACTTGGCTGCTGCTGAAGACATCTTTCATGGACTTCCCATCAATGTCTAGGGAGGTAGACCGGTGTATGGGTTCATTTCCAGGAGTGGGGGCTTTCCAGGACTTCAAGCTTGTCCAAGTTTCAAGGTCGGACAGAGTTGATGTGCCTGCTCGCTCATGTGCCACCACTCCCCGAGCAGCCTTTTTGAAGCTTTGTGAATTGCGAAACAGAGCTAAACGTGCAGTGTCCCTCTGGTCATCTCGTGAGATTGAAGACTCCACTGAACTGCTTGTTCCTGTAAGAAAAATCCACAGAGAATTTTTAACAGATAATCAATTTTGAAGAACAATGCTTACACTGTGATTACTGTTTCTGCACACAGCTTCTCACAAAGTAGACAAAGAAACTCATGTTATGACAGTTACCAAGCACAAGTTAAGATTCACCGAGAGATATCCTGCAGACACTTGATAAAGCAGCACTGCTTGAAGTCTTACTGTAACAGGCCACTCAAGCACCCAATCCATGAACCAGCCTCCAACACCAACATTAACCAAAGAATCAAACCCCCAGGAAAACCAGATTTGATGCCATTCAGAGACCAGAATTGGATCGGAGTGGTTTAAGGAAGCCTAATGCTAAACAAGAAAATGAAGAAACAGACTGTACCTGTTTCAATCCAAATATTCCAATAAGAACTAGAAATTCCGAACCAATTTAAATTGGTCCCTTCACGAAGCCAGATATAAAATCCCACAATAATACAAAATTCTTTTGCACATTTATGCAGAAATCAACTCCTCCAGAATTTCACAGGCATGGAGATGTTGAAAGCTGAAAGGCAATGTTCGGAGGCAGGTTTTGTTGTGAAAGTACTAAACCTAAACATCCCTCTGCTGAATTCTTCAGTTAAGACTTACAGACATTCGGCAGGGAAAAGAAAACTCAAGAAGCAGAGATTAGAAATCAGTAACACTGGATTCACAAGCAGAAGCCTAATAGCCGGCATCATCAGGGAGAAGGAAAACCCTTTTCACAAACATCTTCTTAAGAGAAGCAGATATCTAAATTGCGTTTTCTCATGCAAGGATTTTACCTTCCGTAGTTGTCCCACTACGAGTGGACTCAACCTGCGGTACTGCACACTGCGTATCTTCTTGTGACTCCCGCGCGCCTTCCCCACTATCGTCTGGATCAATCGTCACGACCACCTCGAGTGGAGCCTCCTCGAAAGCAGCCCCACCCCTTGCACGCCCCTGCTCCCCGGCAATAACCACTGATTCAGCTTGATCCTCCCCCTCCCCCGCATCGTGGCCGTGCTGAGTTTCTTTGGGAACAAGACTGGCGCGACAGAGCGGGCATGTCGAGTGCGATTGGAACCAAACATCAATGCACTCCAAGTGGAAAACGTGCTTGCACTTGGGCAACAACCGCAAGCTATCCTCTAACTCGAACTCGCTCAAGCACACCGCACACTCGCGATGTACATCCTGCCGGCACTCCTCCGGTGGCTTCCCATCGTCAAGTCCCGCATTTCCGTCCTGCATCTCAAGATTCAAATCCTTGAAATGCACCACCGGGAGCGACTCCACCACGGATTTGTCCAACCCCTTGGGACGAGAGCTGCTAGAAGTCTGAGCCGTCGGCCTCGGATTGTGCCCACCGGAACTCGCCTCTTCCCCGTCTGCCATGGTGCAGTTGCGCACGTAAATCGAGAAGAAACCCAGGAAGAACAACGCCGACATCAAAACCACGATGATGATCGCCATGCTAGGGTTGAACTTGGTGCTAGTCGTCAGGTTGTAAGTGACGGTGTAGTTGTTCACCACGGGCTGCGGCGAGCTCGTTACGGTCGTACTCATCGAGGCCATGAAAGTCCTACACAGAATTCTTACCACAGCTGCTGCAAAACAACCCGAACAACACACACTAGAGAAAAAGGGGAAACACACACACGACAAAAAGAGAAAAAGACTACGCAAAACGCAAACCACTGGAACCAGATGCACAAGTTTTGTGCTCGTCGTTTGTGGGGAAACAGCGTGCGTGTGAGCGAAGCTATGGTGCGACGAATGTGTCTGCGCAGCTTCGAAATGTACATAACAATAATAATGTCGATGAGAGCAGCACTTTTGTCTCCTCCTTTCGCTTGCTTCGCTTTGTTTCGTGGCGCTGCGCTGTTACGTGGCCCCAACCCGGCTTTCCCAAGGGTAGGACGATGTGGCATGTCCCCCCGCCCACGGTCCAGTGTATTTTTTCTCCCAATTTTTGTGATGTAGCCAAAATGGCAATGATCCATAGGAAGATTTAGCTAAATTTGGCTACAATATACATATAAATTTTATTAAAATTTTAATAAATGGCTACATACCTGAACCATGTATATAAATCTGGCGATTTTTCCTAAACTTCGATTAAAATATGGCTATTAAAAAATCTCAAAAAGCACTCAATGTTAGCACTTATAAACTTTTAATATAGCTTTGTTGGCTACATATAGTCCCAAAAAAAGAAAAAAAACGGCTGCGCCCACCACTTTCATTCCCCCGTTCATGCTGCTCTGACCCGCCGATTCAGCCGGCGGCCATTTTTTTCCATAAAAACACACACACTCGATGTGCCACTCTTTTTGTTAACAATACGAAAACCCGCCAGACTCGCGACCCGGTACTATCTCGGGTGTGGGTCGTGGCCCCAAGCCACGTGACCGTCGCGGCCGCACTGGCGGCGCCACTACGTGGCGACAGCCCTACTCCCTTGGGGATTTTGTTTTATGTAGGTATTTTCCTAGGTAAGTCTTGTCTTTGAGGTGCCTTTTGCCTAGTCAGCTCTTTACAACGAGAGCTAGAATCTTATCTGGCGTGGCGGTGTTGCGAAAAGGCGATGGAATGGAAACTCATTTCACTCATAACATTTGAATGCATTTTGTCCCAAGGACCAGAACTGGTACATAGATTCTGAGGCGCTGCACTTTACTGAACTAAGGGCTTGCACAAGATGGAGCCAGGCGTAAGCTTGGAGTAAGCTTGGATCTGGTAAGTCTTTACTGTGCATAAAGATTGCAGCTGTATGAGAAGCAGCCTTCACCATTCTTGTAAATCCGCAGAGAGGCAAGCAGGCAGGCAGGCTTTATGAAAATTGTAACACCTAAGAAACAAATGAATTTTTTTGTCCCATGACTTAGTGTCCGAAATTCCAAGGTTTTTTTTCTGGCGAACTGGGGCAAAATTTCACCTTCAGCTAGGGAGGCCCAACTACCACAACAGGAGTCTGTAGCTCCAAATCGCCAGACACTGTTATTAAATGAGGTTTAAGGTGCCGCCAGGTTGCATACGGTGACAAAGGAATTTTGGCCAGATTTTTACTACATAAGGCAGTTTTTTCTGCTAGTTTTTTACTGTTTTTACAGTGTTCTTAAATCTTTTCGCCATTAAGGCTAAACCTTCTGTGAGATCATTGCCAGTCATGCTAAATCTCTTGTGGGATAATTGCCACCTGTGCCGGATAAGAAATTAAAAAAAAACACTGGGACTCCGAATACTCTATAAAAAAGGGTAGGTCTTTAGTCTTCTATTTACATTCATCTTCAGTGTGTTATGTGCATGCATGTGTGTGCACGTGAAGCACTCAATTGGTTTCCCAGTATATAGGTAGGTAGATTATAAAAAAATTTGAGAAAAATGACCTTGCCTGCTTGGAAGCTGGGGGGTGGGAAACGGGGTTGGATTTTGACATTCCCAATTTGTTCTCACCAAGTTCTCATCTTTTCAATGTGTTCACATCAAGTTCCCCATATGTTCCAACCATGTTCCCTTGGACGCAATCTCAACATGTTCCCAAATTCTTGATGGATTCACCAAGATGTTCCCAATAGCAGGATACTTTATCCCATAACCTTTGCTTAAAAGTTGAACTCTCATAACCTACCTATATAGTTGGGCCAAAGGAAAACACATTTGTAATTTCATTTTGGATGTGCTAACTTGTATTTGGGGGATTGTTCAAAGTTGCAGATTTTTTCTTGTGATGAGCCAATCAAAGTGGCTGACTGGAAAACAAAAATTGAAATTTAAAATGAACCCCAAAAGTACCTTATTAACAGCACTAACAATAGGTAGCCTTGCATATAATTCATTACGTGCAACAAGGACCAGATCTTACACACAACAAATTCCAGGAGCATGGACAAAATTGGTAAGGCTGCAAAAGGAACTTGGCAGGAACTTTGAGAGAGAGAACCTGCACATGAAAATGCTGCACTCCTGTGTAAAAGTGCAGCAACCATATTTAAGGTGCATTCACACCTATTGTTAAGTTAGTTTAAGTGAAAATATAGGTGGGATCTTAGGTGGCACCCAATGTTAAATGGTTGATTGTTTAATATTAAGTGAATGTTAACTCAACATAAAATCTTTGTGGTAAATAGGTTTGGGTCCTAAATGACTAACTTGGTATTAGGGGACTTAACACCAGAGTCCTTAACACCAAGTGTGAATGCACCTTAAAATTCTGAAAAAACATGTCATGTCATCTGGAAATCGAGGCCTTGGGGGAAAGAATGTGGTTGGTAATATGACCTACTTTATTATCAGGTTATCTGGGTCAATTCAAGAGTCCAGTGTCAAAAATTCAATTTGACATTTACTTTTTTTTAAATTTGTATTTAACAAAGGTTGAGTTATTAATAAGAGGTTGAATATTAATTAATTAATTTAGGCTTCTCACCAGAACATCTTGTAAAAAATTCCCCAAAGGAAAAAAATTTAAAAATCTGACAAATTAGGGCGGTTGTTTTCAAAAAAACACTTTGCATGCATCAAAATCATATTTTTCAAGTCAAGTAAATTTGAAATTTTTCCATAATATAAATTGTGTCCTAGAGTATTTCTTTGAAGGTCAATCACATGTGTTCTCCATTGTTGGGTGGCTATATCCATTTTAATATATCAGCCAGATAAGGGTAAATTCAAATTTTCAAAAAAAATGTCAAAGAGATTTTTTTTTTTTTAAAGCTTTAAAAAAATCCAAACCAAGTGAGGGTAAGGGCATATAAGGCTTTGCAAAATTATTGATCAAAGTAAGAGAAGAGTTAAATGATGAACATTTACCTTATTTTAAGGGTTAGGCTAGAGATAAATATTTCATCATTTACCAAGTACCCATTTTCACATTCAAGGTGAAGAAAGACAGTATGCAATTGGCATTGCAAACATCAACACATGAAATTTCAAACAACCTATTAAAAAATAACAAAATATATTCAAATCAATCAAAATTCAAAATGGAAAAAAATAGTAAAATTTAAATGGTTTCCAAAAGCATATTGATAAGTGTTTTTTCAAAGGTTATTAATGTAATGAAAAAATGCTATATATTTAAGTTAATCACCATAATTCAAACAAATCCATTATGACCACACGCATTACAAAACATTGAAATGGTCAAAATCTAGCAACAAGTGATTGAAAAAAAATTGAAAAATCAAATTCATTGTGGAAAAATGTCAACTAAATTTTCAATTGCAACCAGTCCACACCCCGATAATAGTCTAGTGACTAAGAAAAAAACTAAAAGCAATTCATCATGGAAAGTGTCAATCCAATTTTCAATCGCAATCAATCCAAATGCTAGTCATAGTCCAATTATTAGCGACCCAAAAAAAAATCATCGTGGAAAGTGTCAATCGAATTTTTGCTTACAACAAGCTTATAAACTTTTGTTTTGCTAAGTTTTTCTTTGGCCAAATCTTTATACACTTTTTTAAAAATTTGGCCCATATTCATTTTGGTAACTTTTCAACTTTGGTAACTTTTTGTTTTCATAATTTATTTTTAAAATTAAGCTATTTCAACTAAGTTCTTGTAAGTCTTCTTTTTTTGCGGGTTATCCAACAAACCCCACTTTTTTATCATTTGTCAACATGACATGACAATGTGCTTAAGGTGCAACATTTTCAATGGGTTCAAAATTATCCTTTTGTAGTCAGTGATTGTTTGTTTGATTCAGTGTTATTTTTATTTCATTATATGTAAACCTCGCACCAACTTCATTCCCACTGTATGGCCCACTTTGCACAATCTTTTCAGCAACCTACTATTACATTCCACGAAATCGATAATATCCATTTTGATGCTTCTTTGTTATACAAAGATCGTGGCATCCACTCCTTGCAAATCTATGTGGACAAGATGGCCATAAATGCCATAGTGGGGGTTTGTGAGGTGACAATCATGAAATATTTTGTTTGGCAAATTATTTACAAAGACCTATTTATGTGTGGTCAGAAAAAAATTTGTGTGATATGTTTATGCACTGGTGACGATTTTATAACAAATAATCCATTCCAATTACCCTACCTTGATGAAATACTTAATCCTACAAAAGGTTACATGGGAAAAAAAGGTCTACCTTTGCATGACATTAATGATGTTATGCACTCACAAAAACATAAAATTCAAATATCACATGAACATGTTCACAAACCTAAACATTTCCATTGGCAACCCATCCATAACAATGAACTAAAGCATTTGATAACTACATGTCCATTATCCACTTAAAAAGATACAACAAATAAAGTTTTGGTCAACAATTCCATATTGGAGTTACAATTCACCCAAGTTTATCATCATTTACATCACATTACAGGAAACAAAAAAAAAAAAAAATTGTTGGAAAAACTACCAACTTTTCTTTGGACAACATCTAACCTTTGACAAATATAAATGTTAATACTAATGAATTAATAATGTTCAATTATGAGCTGGCCAACAACTTCCTTCTCATCAATTGAACACATATTTAACTAATTGTAACATTCCACAAAACTACATTGACACAACACAAGAAGACCACAAAACTACATTGACACAACACAAGAAGACACATTTTTGGAATCAATGGAAAATTCATTGGATCATTGAGTTCAATATTTTGAACTTAAAGATACACCGATTCATCCATGTGTGTGTTGTCATCGATTATACTTAAGAAAACAAGTACTAAAAATATACAAAACAACCATTGAAAATGTTGTCTTGATATTCCAATTGGTTGTGTAGTAGTTGTTATTCATTTTTAAATAAAATAAAAATTCAAAATTTTCTAGTCCCAACAAACATTAAACCCCATAAACTTTGTAAAAAAACTTAATGAAATAAAAGAGAAATTGGTATCACCATGTTTTGGTATTTGCTCAAATTTGAAACTTTAAGGTTATGGCCAATATAATATTAAAGGAAGTATTATAAATGTTTCAACAAATGTAAATTTCACCCAATCAATTTTACGTCATCTTCCACATGATGAAGTAACTATTGCTTTATCATTGAAAAGATGGAAGGAATACAAATCACCATATTTGAGTCTTGATAGGTAATGGATGTCCAAACCTTATTATGATAGCTTTGTATGATCTCTTTAACACACCGTTATATAAAGACTCTAATATATCAAGCCATCCACAATGGCTTGATATGTTCACATTCTCTCATCAAACCCATTCTATTAACATTTCTTGTGAAACAAATATTGTGTCATGTGACAACAACAATGAAGATGGATTTGAAGAAGAACAATGAGATATATCAATAAACACTATGGTGCAAAACAAATTGTCTTTTGAACAAATTTATGATTACTTTGAAAATGTTATAATTGTGGCACTAGGCGAAGATTTTAAACCATTGGGTCTTTTTAAAGACATTCATTGTGAAAAATTAAAAATTTCCACATTATTTTTTGGTCAACCTTGTAGCAACCAAAGAATTAAAATGTTATATCAAACATTGTTCAATGGAAACTCCTACATAAAACCCACGATTTTGTTAGACACAAACCAAACTTGTTTTTTTAGCTATAAAAGTATTGATCCATTGTGTAGTATTATCATCTTGGATTCAAATACGTAAAGCATAACTTATTGGATGTCAACTTCAAGTGCATGAAGTCATTAACAACCAAACCTAGATGTTAGATTACATTCAAACTTAAGATACATAGATCTTTCATGAATACACACTTCACATAATTATTTAAGTCAATTAAGAAAAGATTTGCAATGATATGTCAATTAAACCCCCCAACATTTTTTGTTACATATTCATTAGTGTTGAGAGTAAATGGCCTTCTTTGTGACAATGGTTGAATGACTTTAATAGTAAAAAACTTGGATTCAACATGCCATTTGATAAATTGGAAATAAAACACATTGCAAATCTTATATGATCTAATCCTATTACAGGTCTTCATTAGTATAACCATTGCATGAAACATTTTTAAAAATTGTGCATGAAATATGATATAATTTTTGGATTTTTATTGGATTTTTTTTAGTTACAAAATTTCAAAATTGTGGATGTGAACATGATCATGGAATTTTATGGGTTGCAAATGGCCCAACATATGGTTCAAAATCTAATAAAATAATTGAATTTTTTGTGGATTAATATATTACATGTGATAATGATAAATTAACACCAAACCTTTGTGAGGCTCCATGACATCATCACAAAAAAACTTGTAGAAAGAAAATCAAGCTATTTATTTGTTCAAATTTCCATGCCCCCCTATGGAAGAAACACAAATTCTTGAACCGATACCACTTGGAAATTTATCCCTTTTGAATTAAACCTATTTAAACGAAATCAACAACAATTTTTTTGATGTGCTTAATAAAATGGACCTACACACAACACCAACTATGCCATTCATTACATTCTTAGAATCAATATCGATAGATAAGGACACATACATAAATGCATTAAAAGTGAAATTTTAAAAACCAACAATCTTTTTACAAATATCTTGTAAAAAGATACGAACAAACTCATTTGGTATTCGTGTTGGAAATCTTTGGCAAGCAAATACAAATGTTCAATTCATACTTGACCTTTATGCAACAATTAGTTATTGTACATCTTACTTAATTAAAATTGATAAAACCATCACAGAGTTTAAAAACATAATTATAATTTGTAATGAAAATAAAATTGAAACAAATACTTGCATTAAGAAAATGGGGGACACATTTTTCAATGTTCAACAAATGTCAACACAACTAGCTACATACATAATATTGTTTATTCCACTATACCATGCATCTATAACATTTAAATTTATCAACACATCTCCATTGCAAAAATGTGCATTTGTATTAAAGGATGTCAAATCGTTGAAAGCATTACTTTCCAATTCTACAAATATTATGTGTTCGTCAATCATTGACACATAAAAAGGCATAATTCTTTGTCTACTATATCTTTTATTGAATTTGTTATAGACCATGATATGGTAAATGTCAACAAAAAGAGGCACAAATATAATATAATCCATTGTGTCCATTACAATGAACATCATGGCCTAATGTTTTTTTATAAAGAACAATAAAAACTATTTGTTCTTTTTTCATAATGGAGGTACTCTCAAGGGCCACCATTCCACATGGCATAGTGCATACAACTTGCATGAAAAAGAAATTAGTTTAATGCAAAAAAAATTGCATATTGTTTCCGCAATGATAATACACATACAATGAATTAGGCAAACATATAATCACGTTGAAAAATTGGCAACATAAAATGCTACAAACATATGGATGACTAAATTTTCTTATGCAAATGTTCATTATCCACCCCAAGAAATGACTAATTGTATTAGGGTTGAACCATAAAAGATCAACATCAAGTATGTTATTACACCACATATAGGTATGCCCATCATTTTCAACTCAAATAATGTTGATGCATAGGATCAAACCTTGCCTACCCATGAGTTCATTCATTGTTTCAAAAAACGAATATTGAACATCTTATATTTGATGATGTTATGTTTAGGAAAAAACAAAATGCAAATGAACCACTTCATTTGTTCATTGGTAGAAATGAAATTTATAGCTTGCAAAATTATTTCACATTATTGTAACAACAAATTTGCACCACAATATCCACACATTCACAATTTCTGCCCTGATTCAAAATACACCTAACTTTGCATTTTATTAAAACACCATATTCATGGTTATTTCATATAACTAAAATCTACACTTCAAAATATAATGTAGAAAAATCCAGAGGCAAAATTACAATTCATTATAGTACATTTTTGATACTACAAAAAATCCACACAACAATATGGATATGAAAATCACTCTATAACTTTTTACTTCTTTGTTTTGCTGAAAATAAAAAACTCAATTAGATTTACAACAAAATTCCATGTCATGTGGAAATGAAATCAAAACAACAAAATAAAATATGCAGTTTATTAAAAACATAATTTACCGTTTTCCACTACAAAATACCTATAACTATTTTTATTTCTTCAAAATTGTGTGTCTAAGAATGAATTTATTTTCCCCATATCTCCCCCCTTTGGTTAGTCCCAAGTTGCATCATGATAATTCAAAACCAACAAGAACTCAAAATTCAAACCAACAATGTTCTATGAACAGTCCTTGTCCTAAATGCCTTGTTCATCCAAACCATGTAATCATCCTACCCCTTTAACATTCATTATTGGAGGTGTTGGTACAAGTAAAAATTTCACATTAATGCTTTTAATTCAAGGTTTATTATGTTTTTACAATAAACATCTTCAATTAGATTCAATTAAAAAGAAAACATTATTTGTGGCATAAATTGAAAAAACATCATTTAATGTTGATGGAACCATGGTTCATTCAAGTATTTCTATTCCTCTTAATTGTAAAGATTTGCCATCTTTAAATTTAAAATGATTAGGATAGTTTAATAAAAAAATATGATCAATTACAATTGATGGTGTTGGATGAAATCTCTTTGATAGGCAAAATAATATTAAAATTCACTAATCTTTGATTAAGATCAATTAAACATGTGCACACAAAATTCTTTGGAAATTTTGATGTCATTATTATAGGTGATTATTATCAAGTTCAATTTGTTTGTGATGTAAGAGTTTTCAAAATCAACATGAATAATATTGATATATAGTTTAGCACCAAATTTTTGGATGGAAAAGATCAAATGTTATGAATTGAGACAAGTCATGCACCAAAGTGATGAACAATTCATCAACATATTAAAATGATTTCAAACTACCACACAATCAGATATTGACATAGATTCAATAAATAGTCTATGTTTTCATACACCACTTGAAGATCCAAAACTTCCATATTTATTTTATACAAATGAGGCAAGGCTTAAACACAATGAATCAACCTTCTTACGAAGTGATGTAGATGTGTACATATTTAATGCAAAAGATAACATCATGATACATGTTTTAAATCATTTCAATTGCAAAATGATTTAAATTTCACAACCAAATTACATAAAAAATTTCAAGTAAAGAAATTCATGTTGGTCGAACTTTGTGCTAGTAATTATTCAACAAATAATGGTTTGGTAAATGGTGCAAATGGGATTTTCCAAGCTTTCCAAGCTTCCAATTCACAAAAAGTCATTTGGATTTTGTTTAATAACATTAAAAGTGGTCAATTGACAAGAACAAAAAATGCACACTTTTATGAACACAAAATAAATCTCATGTGAACACCTATACAACCCATTTTGAAAGATATCCAAATTGGTTCAAATTCAATTCATATTATAACAAGGATGCAATTTCCTATTCAACTCGCCGTAGCATGTACTATACATCAAGCACAAGGATTTAACATGTGATCACTTGGCTTTTGATCCTAATGGAATATATAACATGTTTTAACATATACAACACTTTCCCATATTATGACCAAAGAAAGTATTTACCTCTTTCATCCTTTACAAATGAAAAATTTCCAAATCAACCCAAGTGTTGCAATAGAAATGCATTGATTGCAAACAACTACATGATGGGATGTTTTGATTCCTAGACCACATACACTTCATCACTCACACATTCTTATTTGTTATTTTAACACTAGATCCTTATCATTACATAAAAATTATGTTTTCCTTGATTACAATTCAAAAACATTTCATATATTATTCCTCAATGAAACACATTTCAATCTACAAACATCAAATATTATTTCTTTCATTGATTCAAAAAAACATTCAAGCATAAGTGTATATGCACAAAATGGCATGATGATAATACATGACAAATTCACAACATTATCATCACAAGAAACATTTACCATTTTGGGAGTTGGATTTATTACAACAACATTCAAGGCAAATACAAGAAAAGCTATACATGTAACATTTATATATAAACTTTCAACATTATTATTTCTAACATTCATAAATCAACTTCAAAAGCTTTTGGACCTGATGCCAACATAGTGTTTAACTATAATACATTGACATGTTTGAGCAACTCAACGCAACCAAATGAACTTAAATTTTTTATGAACCAATACTCAATGGAACTTCAATTTTTAAAAATCATAACAATTTATGGTACCCATATTGATTATATATGAGCAAACATACCCATCCAACAATGTATCTCAAGAGTTGTTGAAGCATGTTGGACTGACCACAAGCCAATATATTTTGCATTCAAATTATGTTTCACAATACCATCACATAAGTTAAATAATATCCATACACTCTAGGGCAGAGACATTGCGTGAATAGCTGCTTGTTATTTTCCTCCTTCAGAGAAGCTAGGAGGAAGAATTTGTTTTGGGGGTGCGGGGGAAGCCACAACAGTTTTGAACTTTGAACATCCAGGAGGGGTGTCAAAAGAATGACGCTTCAAATTTTGAAGATGACATCACTCTAGTGACGACACCAGCCAAGGTAGGGTGATGTTTTTTTGGGTGGGGTTTGGGTCCTGGGGAATGCCACAGCACTTTTGAATATCCACCAGGTATGCCCAAAAATAAATTTTCAAAATTTGATAGTGTGATGACATCATGTGTGTGTATCCTGAATTAGGGTATGATAGGCCATACAATGATGAGTTGCTTGAAGTTCGCAAGTCTAATAAGAAGGCGCGGTAGCCTAGGAGTCCTAAGGTTGAAGAAAGTAATAGTAGGCTCATTGCCAACTTTCCATTAAAAACTTCTTCTTTCCCAGAATTATTTTTGTGTGTGTGTTACAAAAATAACAAGCATGGATACATAGAGTTATGACTTTCTTGCACTCACCATTTTTATGGGGTCCCCACATCCAGACTCCCATCATCATCTACAGCCCTTTTGCCACCACAATCAATTCATTCCCACTTATTCATCCATGATCTTCTTCCAACCAGTGTTGGGCGGGTAAAACTATTACCCATGGGTATATGACAACAATTAGTAAATGTTTTCAATTATCCTTTTAACTTCTCTACCCAGTTGATAAATATATATGATTTACCCTATCTTTATTTCACCCAACTAACATATATTTGAGGTTTACCCTTACCTAAGAGAGGGTAATTGTTTTGACAAGGGTAAATACAGGGTATATGTCAAAGTCATCATATAGCATATATACCATAGTGTGGATCAGTTGTGACAAAAAACTCGGCCAACATTGTTCCACAATGAACTTGTTTTCTTTCACTGGACTATGATTGGGGTGTGGACTAGTTGTGACCAAAAATTTGGTTGACATTTTCCATGATGAATTTTAATTTCAATCTTTTTCTTTGGTTAGTGGATTACAACTAGGGTGTGGAACAATTGTCACTGAAAATTTGGTAAACATTATCCACAATGAATTTTTTTCACATTTTTTTTAGTTGCTAGACTTGTATATAATCAAAAAAATGAAAAAAAAAATTGTTTCATGATGCTAATAAAATATATTGTGGATATGTAATATATGAAGATATGGAGGTATGTTCATGGAAAATGTAGATGTTGATGTTTCTAAAAACCAATGTAACACAATATATATATAGTTTAGCCATCTTACAATATCAACATGGAAAACTAACTAAATATAAACATCACAAAGTATATAGAAGATTGAAAATAATTTTATTCTACTAAAAATATGAAAAAATTCAAGTAAGGTTACTAAACTTTCAATTAAGATTACAAAACCTTGAGAATCTAAACCTTCGAATTGAATTAGAGGCTAGGATAATGGCATCTTGAGCTTTGAAACTTTCATTGTAGTTGATAAGTTGCCTAGTTAAATTCAAGTGAAAACCTTTGATATTTTTCAAATTACCAAATAACTCAATCATAACAATTCATTCATTGAAATACTTTGCAATGAAGTTGTCTTCCTTCAATTTGAAGAATGGAAGAAGCCAAGGGCCTTTCACATGGGCATAACATGGCTAAACATCATAAACTTCAACTATAGAAATGTAAACCATCTATGGGCTGTTGGTAAATATCACCAAGCTTGCATTTTGAACAAACTTGTTTGTGGGGTAAAAAAAAATTTCATGGCAATCATACAACCTTCAACCTAATTATAATACATAAGCAGAAACTACAAATTAGGTTCATTTTGAAAAAATCTTAATACATCAAAATTTTCAAAAACCTTTAAAAAGGTCTTAAAATGGATACATCAAACATGGAAAATACAATTTGACATGAATCACAAGCTAAATTGAATGAAAAATTGTTAACCTTGCATGAAATGACATGCCTATCAAGCTTAACATGTCAATTGAAAACTTTTTACAATTTCTTTTGGATTGAAAGGTACAAGATTGGAGCAATGAATGATGAAACAATAGTTTACAACCTCACATCACTACTTGTAAATTTTTGATGATGCAAAATGTGCATGCTCCTTTGTAAAATTGTTTAGCCAAGTTATGAAACTCTGCTTAGAATATGCCAACCAAACTCAAATACATTAATCACAAATGTGAAAGATTATTTGCTAAAAATATAATAATATAAAGTAATAAAACTTGACAAAGTAATATGTATATATTCATAATTTGAATTCCTTTTGGGGAGATCCCATTAACAACCAACAATTCAAATTTTTCATAGATCTCACTACACACACCAATGATAGCAAATGCAATGGTTGTTGTTGTAAAAGGTTGCAACATGCATAAACCAAAACTGTTGATTATGTCTTTGGGATGAAATAATATTTTAATAAAAAGGTCGAAACAAGGAACAATGATCACTTTAGTGGTTGTGGAAAGCTCCATGGTCCAATTTGAATATCTTTTATCATAGTTAGACTTTCCTTTGATAGAAAAAATTTCCAATCATAAAAAGTTACCTTTCTTGATCAACTCAAAATGTGTTTTTATTAAAGTGTTGTTGATGTACAAAGTGATTGTAGGGGTACCCACATAATCAATCACATCTACATGAATGTACGAATAAGCAATAGATTTGGTTGGGGATCTAGAGAAGGAATAATTACCATATACACTTAAAAGAAAACATTCAAAACAACATTACAATTGTGTGATCAATATTTTTAACTAGCACAATTGATTGTTCATTTTTTTTTTCCATCAAAATTAATTGGAGCAAAACTTGATAAATTTTAACAGAATAGAACAAAATATACATATAAGAAAAATTAATAATGAAAAGACTAAACTTACCCAGTCAAGTTTAATGAATGCAAAACAAGTTAGTAAAGGAAAACCATACTTGAAACACTTAAAACAATGACAAAAAAATGACAAACAATGAAATTTTAATTTTAAAAAAAATCACCATAAGGAGAAAAACAAAGTAGAAAGAGACCAAATGAGACATGAGAAAGAAAAAAAAAGAAAATTGAAGTGATTTCATTCTTTTTTGCAATATATATATATGTCACAATGCTTTCAATAATTAAAAAAGCGTTAACAGTGCATTTACTGCCATCAATGTTGAAGGAACATTTTTTTGACCTTTCCATCAAAAGGAATTGTAGGATGAAACTTTTTTTCAATCAGGACTAGTCCACATCGTGGTAAGCTAAATTCAATTTAAAGAAAAAAACACTGAATAATTTTAACTGTTGAGAAATGTTGATTGGATTTTCATCACCATCTCAACAACCAAAATTTTCAAATCACTCACACCTTGGTCACAATGCCAACAAATGACCAATTTTTTCCATCACAATTGCTCCACACCTTGGTCATAGCCTAACAATGAAAAAAAAGGACATTTTTTTAATGGTGGAAAAGTGTCAACTGAATTTTGATCACCCTTCAAATCACCAAATTTTTTGGTCATAATCGATCCACACCTTGGTCATAATCCAAGGATGGAGAACAAAAAAATGGAAAAAAAAGTTATGCTGTGTCGACCAAATTTCAATCACCAAGATTTTTGATCGCAACTAACCCACACCTTGGTCACAATCCAATGACATGAAAAAAACTAATGATGGAAAAATGTTGATTGAATTTTCGATTGCACCCAGTCCACACCCTAGTTGTAGTTTAATGATTGAAAAAAATTCAATTGTGGAATAATGTCCACTGGATTTCAATTGCCACCGAAATAATTAAGGTCACAATCAATCCACATCCTAGCATAATGTAGCAACCCCAAAAAAAAGGGTTGGAAGGTGTCTTCCAAGTTTTGGTCGCTTGAATGCCATTCAAGCGACCAAGAATTTCAATCACGACTGGTCCACACCCTAGTTGTAATGAAATGATCAAAAAAAAATTTTGAAAAAAATGGTGGAAAGTTAACCAAATTTCAATTGCCACCCAAGTGACCAAGATTTTCAATTGCAACCAATCCACACCCTGGTCATAATGCAATGACCAAAAAAAATAAAATTGAAAAACATTTCAGGGTGGAAAGTTGTTAACCAAATTTCAGTCACAACTAGTCCACACCTTGGTTGCAATGCAACGATCGAAAAAAGAGAGTTTATGGTGGAAAAGTGTTGATCGAATTTTAGTCACAACGATCCATACCCTGGTTGGAGTGCGTCAATCAAAGAAAAAAGAAGTGTTGACCAAGTTTTGATTGCCACCCAAGCAATCAAGATTTTTGGTTGCCATTAATCCACACCATGGTCATAGTGTAGCGATTGAAAAAAAAGAGGTTTCGATTGAATTTCAATCGCCATTTGAGTAACCAAATTTTTCAGTCGTAATTAGTTGTAGTGCAATGACTAATTTAAGAAAAAAAATCAACAAAATTTTGATTGCCACCCAAGCTACCAAGATTTTCAATCACAACCAATCCACACCCTAATTAGTGTAACAACAACAATAGGTAAAAGAAGAGATCAACCAAATTTTGGTCGCCACTTGAGCAACCAAATTTTTTTGGTAACAATTGGTCCACGCCCACGTTGTAGTGTAGCAACCAAAATTAAAATGTATTGACAAAATTTTGGTCACCACCCAAATGACTAAAATTTTTGGTTGCAATTTATAACTCACATACTTGTGCTAATTGAAATGGTTTAATAATATATAAAAACACAAAACAAACTACATTCCATTGCATAGGCTCTCCCTGTAAGGGCAGAACCAATAAGAGTAAGAAATTATAAATTCTTGTATCTAACCTACTATTTGTGGATGAAGAGGGTTTGATTGACTTTTATTGTGTGTTTGCAACTCATGTACATGTAACTTGATGTGTAACTTGATATAGTTACACAATTACTTAGGTAATTGTCTAAAGGGGTAAGTTGAGTGGTAAGGTTCCATAATTTGGTCATGGTGCATTGACTTTCACATATTAATTTATGTGAAAGTCATGTGCACCATGTGACTATGTTTCTTTGTGATTAATTGTGGAATCGTATGGGGGACCATGTGATTATGTTTCCTTGTGATTAATTGTGGAATCACATAAGGGACCACGTAATTATGTTTTCTTGTGATTAATTGTGGAATCACATAAGGGACCACGTGATTATGTTTTCTTGTGATTAATTGTGGAATCACATAAGGGACCACGTGATTATGTTTTCTTGTGATTAATTGTGGAATCACATAGGGAACTATGTGGTGGATAAACTTTAGAAAGATTTTGACTAGTTTCTTTTTGGTTGGTATATAAATGGGTGTTTATGACCTTGAGAAACACCTTCACTTGTACAAAGTTATTGTATGAATGCAAAATTTGTTAGAATTAAAGTTTTGATTTTTGAAAGGCTTTTGGTTTGGAATGGTTTTGGTGTTGTTTGTGTTTAGTTCATGGTAGGAGAATGGTGAAACTTGCATAGACAATTGAAGGATGAGAGAATAATTTTACAACCAAGAACATAGATTTCATAGCTATGTAGTAATCATACATAGTTTCGGTTCCAAACTCGTTCATGTTATACATACATAGTCAGCTTGAGGGGCTTATTCACTGATGTGTCTCTTGTCCCTTCGTGATTGGATGTCCCTGCCCAGTTATCTAGCATAAATAAATTTCCTATGGATGTAAAAATAATAAGTATCTACTGTGAGAATGGATGACATGTGTTGCACATCCACCTCCTGAGTAGATTATGGATGTAAAAGGTGCTGGTTATCTCTGGTGCTGGTTGGAGGCCAATGGTTACCAGAAATAGCCTCTGCCCTCCCATCCCTCAACTATTTTCAGTAATTTCTGTGGTTTTTTTGTTTTCAGTAATCAGCAGCCTCTCTCTTGTTATCTACTTCATATTGTTCTGATCTCCACGATTTGATTCTTCAACAGTGCTACTTCAATTTAAACTTCCTTCTTTGGTGGCAAGAAAACTCATAATTGCCATGAAAATTTGGAAAATATCATCATCCATGAAGAATATGGCCAACAACATTCTTGCATTTCCTCTAGGAATGCTTAGCAGAGGCCAGTAGGTCGAAAGGTTAATTGACACAATGAATTTGGCATCACAACAACAAAAAACATCTTGAAGGTCGTTTCAGATGTTAATGTGGAAGTAAAAATTGCAAAGAAGAAAGTGACAAGTTCTCACTGAGAGGTTCGGGTTTAAATTACTAATGGTGGTAGAGGTATGATTGACTTGTGATAACTTGACACGTGAAGGCTTGCACATAACAAGCACCTTGAACCCAGTAAGCACCTGGGCAACCAAGGCCTTTTAATCACTTGATATCTGCTTCCTGATTCTCATGGATTCATGAATGAAGGTTGCTTAATATATGAAAGTAGGCAGCTAAGAGCGTTTCTTTTAAATTCCTACCTGAAACATATGACTTTGACCTAAAGGAAGGATTTTCCACAAAACAATTGGCCCAAAATTTTCAGATTTAGACTAAACAATTCTACCAATTGCCAGATTTTTATTATTAGTTCCAGTAGGTAGCCAAAAATTATATTAAGATTTGATCTTTTCCCACTTCCATATTAGTACATGTGGTCAAATTTGGCCAAATCACTTTCGAGATGATGGCCACCTCAGCTACATCACAAAATTGGAAAAAGAAACCCTGCTAAGCAAGGTCCATCACTATACCGTAGCCTCAGTCAGCTTTCACTTAGAATATCAGTTCGCTTTGTAGGGTTGGAATTATTATCTGTATCGCGATCCACAGTATTATGCATATGGCATGCATCAAATATGAATTATTCATAGCGTACCCTGTCATAATTATGACAATTTCCAAGAACTTAGTGTATATTACCCAAATACTTAGGGAAATAGAGGTACTTATTGCAAAGAACACCCTACCTATTCACCTCTCCTATTAATTAGATGAGGTGTCTCCCAAGTTCATATTTTATTTTTTTTTGCAATGAGCCAATTTGATTGGCCCATCACTGAAAAAAAAAAGAAACTATGAAGGCTCATAGGAGCTTCTATTTTGAAGTATATAGTTCCTCGCCTCAGGCACACCTATGTAGGTGAAAGGAGGTGTCAAAGCATATGAAATAAAAGTGAAGTGCTATGGTGAACATGTTGGGGAACATATTGGGAACCAAAGAAAAATGAAAAAAAATCCTTTTTCTCCCACCCCCAGAAAAAAATTTAAAGGAAGAAAAGCAAAGCTCCTTGAGTGCATGCTTGGGCCTTCCCATTGGCTGCATGAAGTTTCTATTCCCAAAAGAGTTCGTCACCATTTTTGGCCTGGGCTAATACCCTCTGCAAAGAACATCCTACTTATCAAAAAACACACACACAATTGCAACGAACAGCCTACCTACTCACTGCGGGTTCTTATCATGCTATTATTAATTAGTGAACTGGGTACGCTCACAGCTATTTTTTAATGCAAAAGGAGCCAAATTTATTGGCCCATCAGCATTTTTTTTTGGAACATTGGATGTGCCGGCATAGAAGCACCTCTTTGGACCCCAGTTGCAAAATAGAAACAAATGTGCTACCCTAGACTTTACTTTTCAGTTTATATACATAGGATGTGAACTTTGGGCAAAACCATATGAGATAAAACCAAGGTGAAATTGGGAACATCTTGGTGAGCATATTTGGGAACCCCATGGGAACGTGATGGCTAGACATTAGGAACAAGGGAAAAAAGAAATCCCCCCTGCCCCCCCCCCTCCCCTTTAAAAAAGAAAAAACTGGACATATTACAGAACACATTGGGAATAGACCAAAACAAAAAAAATCCCCCTCCCCCGGCCCGGCCCCCCGCCCTCCCCAAAAGAAAACCCAAGAAGAAAAACCAAGCCCCTTAGCCTTCTCATCATTGGCTGCATAAAATTTTAATAACCAAAACTGTTTGTCACCATTTGCAACCTGCGCTAATACCCCACTTCTAAACTGGCGGTACCCATGAACTAATTAATATGAATTACATTGAGCCTAATGTGAGGTACCAGAAAAATTCCTGGAAGAAATTCTTGCCAAACCACGAATAGAATAGAAGAAAAACATATTACATAACCCCCGCCACAGAAAAACTTGGACAGACTCCGCGACATATCCTGCCAATTTTAGCCACGTGTCAGAATCTCGATCATCCACACCAGATCATCAGTGCCCTTTAGTACCGTCTTTAATAATGAAATCGTCAAGGGCTGTCGTCAGGTATGTAGAAACTGACACGCGTCAGAAACCGACGCCGAGCTGTTTCTGCTTGCCTTTCTTTTGACAAGTGTCGAAAAGCTGACGGCTAGGAAAGTAGGACACGTGGGGGAAGCGCCCTCGACTTAAGGACCGTGTTCCAGATCTCGTGGTTAGTTGGTACCCTCAAATGAAGGTGACACGTTTGCTATAGGCCAAATTGGGCCAGCCGGGAGACTCTGGGACCCCCGCCGGCGTGCCGTTCCGACAACTCTCACCCCAGATCCGTAGATGCTTATGGACTTCTACTGCTTTGACACAAATTATATTAATTTTAGGAATGCTGGAATTTTCAAAAATACCATTCTCAAAGAACATTTTTTTGTGAAGGAAAATGAAGAATATTTTGAAATAATGAAGAGTATTGAATTTTTTGAAATGGAATCTTCAAAATTAAGTAGTAGCCCAGCAAACATGTGCGGAAGCTGCCCTAGGCCTATACTATGATTATATGGAACTTTTCAAACTTTGGGTCCTACGAGTGAATTTTGCCCTTTATAAAGAAAGATCTGCAGAAGTGGGGGAAGCAGTGTTTTATTTTGTAGCAGAGCAGCAGTGACGAGGCTCCAAACGCAGATTTCGACTTAACTGGCCACAGTTTTGTACAGGACCAGTATATGTGTAACCTATAGACAGCCCTGTGGTGATAATCTCCCCCCAAAAACTTAAAACTGGGCGAAATTTGGCGATCTGTTTTTGAAAAAACAGGGAATTTTCGCCAGAAATTTGGATCAGTTTCGGCTTTTGGCGATTTTTCGTCAAAAACAAAAAGACTGGGGGGGAGTCAGGAGTGGTGTTTTGTGTTTTGGAAGTGGGTCAGAGGATCAGAGAGTTTGTTGTTGATAGATACTCGTGTTGACTTAAAAATTCTCTGCCTCTTTAGTGAAGTTTATCCACTCCCTACAAATTGTGCTTTGTTTTCTGATATTGGTGTGGTCCCTCACAAATTCTCTGAAAGTATGCTGTTTTAAGAGATGGAACACTCAAGTATTATCGACAAGCATTTATAATCCTTTGCTGATTCAGCTTGGAAACAAGCATGCAATTGTGACCAGGAAAATGAAAAAAAGAAGGTTTCTTTCTTGGTCATGGTAGTAAAACAACAAGTGCACTCAACCGGTCTTTTTTTCTCCTCAATTAGGGTGTTGAGGGAAGAGCATCTGTAAGACTCTGCAGAACATGCAGAATACTGGTGAAGAAACCAAATGTTTTCACGTGACATTGGTACTTCTAAAGCATATTCAGCACAGGAACTGTACATAATTTCTTTTTGGTTTTCAGTCTTTGATCATGCCAACATGCACGCAATAGTGGATAAGCACATATACTAATCCAGATAGCAAAACCTACTACTACCCCAATCTTTGCCCATGGTGTACTAAATCACCATAAAACCAAAAAGATTGGAAATGAAAAGAAAAGTCACCTATGTCAAGTTAGATGGCTGTTGCAGCATCATCCCTCCTATCAAGTATTTATTGTTAGGAGGCATGTATGCTAGATGCAGGGGAGCTGTATTCAGAGTCCCTGGAACTCCACTGGTTTTAAACACCAGTGAACACATTTTCTCCAGCCTCACCCTGATTAGTGACCATTGTCAAAAAATACTTATTTGGCACTTGAGTGCCAAACTACATAGTATCCCAGAATGGCATATTTATCTGAGAGTGGGTTCCACAAATGCCAAACCCATGGCATTGCATGTAGTTCTTGTTTACTCATATTTCTCAAATTGGACAATGTCTTTCTTTTTCTAATTTTTTAAAGTGTGTATTGTAAATTATTCACCATGTGTAAAAACTGTTGGATTATTTAGTTTGTGTTCAGTTTGCTAACTTCTCTAATGATAGTTGCAACTTGCCTGACTTTCATCTTTGAATAACAATCCACAAATATATTCTTGTTAAGCATAAGACATACAATAGCATGCATGCATCAAATGGTGTTTCATTATTTGAGGTCCTAAGTGATATGCCTTTCTAGGCAAACCCTCAAGTGAGAGGATTCATTTAGTCGAGTCCCTAGTTCGGACCATCACGAGTCGACACCTGGTTTGACAACACTAATGAGTCGCATAAGTGTTGGTGAATGAGGGTTTAAAGAAGGGGGCTCAAAGAGATCTCCTTGAACTATATAAAGTTTGCAGTTAGGCCATGAGATGGGAGATGGTAATCGTGGGCAAGAGGCCTTGAACCAATTGGGAAGTTTGCAACGGGTTTAGTCCCACTAGTTTAAAGGTCAGGGTCAGCCCAGGGTCATGAGACCAAGCTGAATGCTAAAATTGCCCAAATGCATGGCTTGCCATGTGCAAGTAATTTAGGTGTTTAGCAAGGAGTGTGGTAGAAGGAGTGGGCACAGAGGTGCCAAGGCGAATCTAGGTGCGGGACTAAGGCATAGAGGCAAAGAAACACCTGCTCAAGAAACTTTCCTATCTTGAAACATAAGGTGGCTACCGGATGGTGCAATGCTTTTTTCTTCAATTTGGTTATGTCACTATGTGATGACTTGGAATAGAGCAAGTTGTTCACAAGGCTACATGTTGCATAGACTATTGACAACAACACCATTGCAAAATGTCAAAATGTAACGGATTCACAAATTTGTCAAGCTAAATTCTCCATATGCATTGCAACCAAAAACTATTGCATAATTATTGAAAATAAATTCAACCTTTACAAAGTAGATTTGAGAGCAATTATTTAGTCTTCTTTAAGTTCCTAGTTTAAAATAAGCGATCTTAATTTTTGCAACCTGAATTGGAACCTCCACCAAAATTAGAATAAAATCCAACCGAAATGCAAAACTAGTTTCTCCTAAAAAGAACTAAGCCAGACTCTAGTGTCCAGACTAAAAATTTAGAAATTTGAAAAAAAGGCTCAAAACCTCACAACAAGTTTCGTCCAATTAAACTATTAATTGAACCCAAAGAAACAACTTTCTCCTCAAAACCTAGAGGCTGGAACCAAACAACATTGGGTTTTACTTTAAAGAGAAGATTTTTTATTTAAATGTATAAATATAAGGGGAGTGACTTTTAACATGCAAAAGATGTGATGACTAAACAACAATAAGTTGTAAAATTTTGTCTATTAATAAAATGAATAAGGAGTGAAATCAAACTGAATTGTCAAATTCTTTGCTTTTACATGGAACACATAATACAAGAAAAAGAAAACGCAAATACATGGGTAGCAACTAAATATTAGTAGGACAACATTACTGGTTGGTGAATTTGAAAAGTATGGTCCATTAGGAAAATAACACCTTTTTAATCAACTACAATGTTTTTTCTATTTTTCAAAAGTTAAGCAAGAAACAAGTAAGCTAGTAAGATAAATAAGGTAACCACCAGAATTTGATTGTTGATGTTGTAAAGAGCTAACGTTGGAGTTGGAATCAAGTGTGACATCTATCAACACCCTCCCTCACTCCTAATTCTATTTGTTTAAGTAAGCATGATTAGCATGATCTAGTATTCCTATGTCTATTCTAAGGGTGCAAATTTTAATTCAACTTAATTAAAAAATCTACTTATTGTTTTGTAATTGCAACATACAATACATCAAGTTGTGCACTATCAACTTGTTCACGAATATAGTGGTGATGTATTTCAATATGTTTCGTGCATGCATGCAAAACTAGATTTTGCACAAGCTTGATTGCAAATTGATTATCACATTGTAATCGTGTTGGTGTATCTTCCAAGTATTGCAATTCTTTAAGTAGTAATTGTAACCAAACCGCTTCTTTAGCATTATTTGCCAATGCATGGTATTTAGTTTCAATGGTAAATATGGTCACTGTAGGTTTGAGTTTGTTGCTTTAGAGAATCATGTTGAAGCCAAATTTGAAAAGTAGCGCTAGTAGTTGAACATCTCTTGTAAAGATCATGGCCCTAGTTAGAATCAACAAATCCTTCCAATCTTAGAATTTCCTTTCGCAAAAATATCATGCCAAAGTGTGTTGTCCTTTTGATGTTTTTTTTTTTTTGCAACCTTGAAATGGGCCCATTGTGGAACATTCATTTATCTACTAACACAACTAACATCATATGATAAATCATGTCTACTTCGTGTTAACCAAATCAAATTACCCACAAGAATTTGATAATATCCTTGGTCAATGAACTTTGATTTCATGTCCACTTGAACTTTAATACCTTCATCCATGGGTGTAGTTGTTGGATTACAATCTATCATTCTGAATTTAGTGAAGAGATCTTGTGCATATAACTACTAACACATCACAAATGCCTAATGATAGGTATAAAAATTGCATACCAATGTAAGCATGCATAATTCTTAATTTTGACATTTCAAACTTTTGTTCTAGTTGTGTTTCTACAAAGGCAAAATTGATTTTGCAAAATCTTGTCAATTCTATAATATTACGAGTGTGATGTTTGCTTAAGCCCATAAATAGCTCAATGAAGTCGACACACCAAGTGTTATTTTCCTTCCACTTCAAATCCTTGAAGTTGGTACATGAAGGCTTGTTTTTCTAAATCACCCTTCAAATGAGTTGTTTTGACATCAAAATGTTTAATTGCCCATTAATTCTTGGATGTCATCACCACCACCATGAGAATTGTTGGCTACTTGACAGTTGGGGTGAAAGTCTCATCAAAGTCCAAACCTCTATATTGTTGGAAACCTCTTACAAATAATCAAACTTCAAGTTTATCCAATTCTCCACTTGCTATTTTCTTCACCTTGAATACCCACTTTGAGGTGATAAGGTTCTTGCCTATTGGAAGCTCTATTAATTCCTTTTTTTTTCTTTTTTAATTGATTTAATTTTTGATTCCATTGTTATTCGCCAACCCAAATGTTGTGAAGCCTCATAGTATTCTACAAGTTTTCGAGGTTTTCATTTGCTTTAATGAAGTTCACATAGTCCTTGAAATGCATGGGTATGCTTCAAAGCCTTCTAAAAACCTATGTTTGGACAAGGGTTTGAATAGGAGTCCTTGCTTGATGTGGTTGTACTTGCATGGTTAATTCTTTAACATTCTTTTGACATCCAAAACGGAATCTATTCATTTGTCGCTTGATATATTAACTTGTATTTTAGATGATGCATCCATTCTTGTGATGACAAATTCCAATGGTTGTGGTCCAATAGCCTCATCATCATGAAACAATCCTAGTGGTATGGTTGAAATAGTTGACAATTTTTTTACTATTGTTACCAAAGAACTAGAGAGTCCTATGGAATGTTCATCATACACCACATCTTTTGCTAACTATTACCCTTTTTGTCAAAGGATTGAAATAATAATATCCTTTTGACCTATCATCATACCCAACAAACATACACCTAGAAAATTTTGGTAGCATTTTGTTTCTCTTTGATTTTTCAATATGAACATATATGATGCAACCAAGATTATCAAATGGTTTAATATTGGTGGTTCTCTTGAATACACATGTATAGGAATGAAACCATGATGGGACCTTGGTGGGCTTCTATCAATCAAATAATTAGTTATGCTAACTACTTTTGTCCATAGTTGTGGAGCGCAAATGTTTTCCATTGCCATGGTTTTAGCCCTTTCTACTATTGTGCAATTCTTCCTTTTTACCACACCATTTTGGTGTGGGGTATGTGCTATAGTTAGTTTGTTTTTGTATGTTGTGAAAGTTGCAAAAACCATTGAATTCGTTAAACAATAATTCTCCTTCCTTATTTGTCCTTAGCACCTTAAAGTTTTGTCTATCATTTTTTTCCACCAATCCTTTGAAAATGTTGAAGTTTGAAAATGCTTGACTCTTTGTAATAAGAAAGTAAATCCAAGATTTTCTATTGAAGTCATCTATAAAGGTAGTAAAACACTTTGAATTTCCAAGAGATTTGTGAAAAAAATGGTTAAGACCATGAATGACTTCATTAATTCCAATAGCTCTATGTTGGTTCAATTTTGGTACATGTTCCTTGTGCTACTTCTTGAGCATGAAGTGCTAGCATATGTTTGATGTTGGGGAAATTGGCGGCATGCCTTGTGATCATCTTGGATTTGATAACATTTGCAAACCTTGGGAGTGGTGATGGCCTAGTCTTCTATGCCAAAACTCAATGATTGCAATGGTTGTTGAATTAATGTCCATTACCAAGGCAACTAACTTTTGAGGCTCTAATTGCATATGATTCAAACCATTTGAAATGTTTTTTTGTTCCCATTGCTAGTACCTTGGAAGATTGTTTGGCATTCAACACCCAACATTTATTTGCACCAAATACCATTAAGTAACCTTTATTGGCTATTATTCCCACTAATAAAATAATGATATTTGGAACGTAAAAAACATCATGGATGTATTTGGCATCTCCATTATTTGAAATCACAATGTTTCCTTTCTTGCAAACTAGGTGATAATGACCAGCTATAGACTTGACATTTTGAAGTTTAGTGGTCTACATCAATGCTTTGAAATTTTGAGGATCTCCCATCACATGAGTTGTAGCACCCGAGTCCAAACCAATTAGTATCTATAAGGATTGGATTTACGGCAAAAACATAAGTTTCAAGATCTTTTGAACATTCATTGTTGATCTTTCCCACCCAATATTTTTGTTGGACACAATGACTACAATCATTTCTTGATGAGTCAAAACTAGTGCTTTTAGTGTTGAAACCAAAATTTCAAAAACATTGGGGATGGACTCATTAGATTTTCTTCCTCCACCATCTCTTTGTGTTTGTGATCTTGTTGAATCATGGTATTGACCATAAGATGATTGCCCATGTTACATTGTTGTTGTGATCCATGTTGAAGTTCGGGGTACTCCCTTGCCCAATGCCCAAGTTGGTGATAGTTGTTGCAATGTCCAAGTTGATGTCCAAAGGAAAGTCCTTGAATATTCCTTTTGTTGTTGTTGTGAAAGCCCATGTCTATCTCCCTAATTTGACTATATAGGTTTGGAGTTATGTGTCTTTTTGTCTATATCTAAAGTTTGTTTGTTTGGTGTATCTATTGGTTCTCCTACTTTGGATCACTAGAGCTTTTTCGTTTCCCTATTTACTAAATTTCGTTTCTTGCCTATGTTCTTCAAGGAGAAATTTTCATATCAATTTTTCAAATGATGGTAGAACATCTTGAGCAATCACACTTTGAATGAAACTTTCCAAAGATGTTGGTAAAACATTCATGACAATATGCATAGTGATTGTATGTTTGTGACCTCAATGACTTGTACAAGTTGTGTGACCATTTCTTTCACCACTATATGAATTCAAGGTGTTTCCATGGTATGGTGTACACACTCAATGTTAAAACAAGTACATATAATATCAAAAAATAATAACATGTAAAATATCAATCATTTTGAACTCTTCTAAAAATCACATTAAAGGTAACTGTACACCAATAATTTTATAAATGTTATTTAAAACACCCTATTTAACAACAAAATACCATTCTTTATTAATTTTAAATTTCCACTTTATTTTTGTAAAATGATAAAGACAACATTCAACCCAACTACATTTTTAATGGAAGAACATTTTACAACTTTAAAAAAAAATCATAATCATCAACATTACAATAACATAATGTACTACCAAACATTTTTGTACCATTTAATATAAACTTCTTGACTTTATTACAAATTGAAATTTTTGATGTGGAAGATTATTCATTATGGTGGTCTTTTTGTATGTGCAAAGTTTCATGGATCAATTTTCATTAAAACTAGTATTTTTTAGTCCTTTTCTTACATTACAATGTTTGTGACATTATGTTGCAAATTAAAAATGCACTCCAATTGCCAATTGAATTGTTGATATGTGCACCAATTTCACAACATTATGACAATTTAAGATGTTATCCACCTTTAACTACACATTTCCATCAAAAAAACCTTCTCCAAATATTTATAGAAACACAAAAAATATGTTGTAGTGAAAAATGTCAAATTGTGATTTTTTTGTGTACACTATACCATGGAAACACCTTTCATACATTGGCTTTCCTTCCTCCATCTTCATAGAATGAAGTTTGTTGATCAAGTACAATGTCCTCGTTGCATTTTGAGATTCAAAGAGATTTTGTAATGTTAGCCAACAAATTTTAAGATTTGTAATATCTATGATGTATGGAATGTTCATCTTTTATAAAATGATCAGAATTATGAATGCCTTGTTGTTTTGAATTCTTGTCACAACTAGATTTTGTCCTATTGTTGAAGTTGTTGGTCCCCATGCTGGAATTGCTTGACCCACTCCTCTTGCTATTGGAATTACTTGTCTTAGAGTTGTTGGTGGACATGCAAGTTCCCAAAGGTTCTTTCAGCTTAACAAACAGCTCATCTTAAATTTCAAGACAACAAAGTTCATGACCCCCTTTAATTTATTGGCCTTTGGCAAACTAAAGCTTTGTTTTCTTGCCATTATTTGACGATTTGAGTATGATCAGATATCACTTTGAAATATTGATCACACATAACTACCTCAACCTAATACATCCACAAGGTTTGACACCTTCACCAAAACTATGGACAGCTTACTCATCCACACTCCTGTGAATCAATTGTCACAGTGATCACGTACTTTGCTTCTATCAGCAACCTCATTCTGATACCATGAAAGCAAACTGAATTCTCACTCTTATTTTATTGCTCTTGCATGGAACGCATAATACAAGAAGAAGAAAATCCAAATACATGGGCAACAACTAAATACTAGTAGGAAGATGCTACTGGTCAGTGAATCTGACAAGTACAGTCCACTAGGAGAATAACACCTTGCTAATCAACTACAATGTCTTCCTATTACTTTAAAAACTAATAAAATAAATAAGGTAACCACCAAAACTTGACTGCTAATGTTGCAGAGAGCTAATGTTAGAGTTGGAATCAAGTGTGACATTTATCAACAAAGAGACCATTTGAATATCTCCTCCAAAATCAAGTGGATCAAGTGGTTATCTGAACATGTGAAATTTTAGCAAATAAGATTCCTCTGTCTAAGTGGAAATCTAATTTTGAGGTGAAAATTTAACAACACTCCACACACGAAAACATTGGACATGTGAGAGGAGCTTGTCCCAAAATGATAGTTACTTACACTTATGCAACAAGCCGAAATCCATGAACCATTTCTAAAAGAACATCATTACAAGGGTGGACAAGTTTGTTCAACTTCAAAAGGAAGGTTGGTTTTGAATGTTGACAAGATCTTTTAGTTTCATGTAGTAAAAAGGTCTAAGGTCCAGACAGGGACCACAAAATATAGAGAATCAAGGGCTGTCAGGGATGTATAGTGTGATTCATATTAATTAGATCATGGGTGCAATCACAACTTTTTTTAATTTTGAAAGGAGCCATATTGATTGGCCCATCAACAATTATTTTGGAACATTGGGCATGCCCTCAATAGAAGCAACTCTTTGGACCTCCAGTTGCAAAATAGAATCAAATGTGCACCCCTGCACTTCACCTTTTTACCTTATTTAAAGGGGAGTTGAACTTTGGGCAAACGATATGGGATAAAAATCAGGTGCTATTGGGAACATCTTGGGGGAACACATTGGGAACTTGGGAACATGATGGGAACAAGGAAGAAAAACAAGAAAACCCTCCTTAGTATCATTTGCATACTAAGGTGACATGATACATGGAAATATTGAATGCTGCCCCAATTTCCATTCCTATAAGCACCCATTGGTTACAATATTGTTATAAACTAGTGCATGCATTTTGATTACACCATGTCACAACCAAATATTCGATGTACTATCACCCCTTATCCACATTAAACTTTGCTTAGACATGTAGATGAAATTTTTATTGTCATGTTTTTAATGGAATAATAAAAATCATGCATATGGAAAGAACACATGGGAGAAATGAAGACATTTTTTTATATTGACAAGCCATTGACATATCATCTGTTCTCATAAGAAATAATTGATAGTAAGTTTTCCATTTAATTGGCAAACAGTTCATGAACATGAATGAAGTCAAATTCTGTAGTGTAACTGCATTTTTGTGTTTCCAGAAATTAAATTGACCATTGAAGGTTTTTTTCATGGTGAGACTTATGATTTGAAAGCAAAATGAGATTTCACTAATTTCCAAAACTCAAATATTTCAAAGCATAGGAAAATACCTAGGATCAAATTGCAACCACATACTTGTGAAAATTGGAAATAACTTATAACAAAAATATTCTTCAAATTGAGATGTCCTTGCACTGAAATTATAAACACCCAAAGCAAGTGATAAGTTGATGAATATTCCTCTGAAATTAATAAATATATCACCATGATTTTTTGGAAACTAAAATATGCAAAATCTCCCTCAAATCTTGGAAAGGATATCAGCTCCCCATTGAAGATGGGATTTTCCTTTCAGAGAAAGGTCCCTCTGCAATCAAGAGGCATTAAATCAGTTTCAAACCTTTGTTGTTTTCACTTACCAAATGAGACATTATGGAAGACATAAGTTTTGCTAATCAATGTGTATGTAAACTAGAAAACAAAACAAAAACTTTAACATGTTCATCTGAATGCACTTGTGAGAAGGACAGATGTTGTCCAAAAACAAAGGGAACAAGACATGAATCCAATTGTCTTAATGAGTTTGTTAAAAACAATTGGGTGTTAATATCATAAATCATACCAAACACATTTCCTACATTTAAAAAATTCATAATACCTTGTTGAAAGACTTGGTTGCAAGGTACACGCTCAAATTTCAGCATTACTTCACAAATTTCATCAATACTTCACAAATTTCCATGTAATGCATTGTACAACTAATATTACCAGTGATTGCATGTCCAAGGTACAAATGCCTTAGCAAGCTTGCTACAACCTATTGGTCAGTCAAAAACACAGTCCACTCTGACACAAACAAATTGGAAAAAGTGACAACACAATATCAAAGAACTTCTTTCACTGTAAGAGTTGTTTCTGTAAAATTTACAAGCTACCTTCAATTGTACATTCCCTAACATGATTTGAACCATTCACATAATGAAATGGAATGCCACATTTTGCAACAGGTCCAAATAGGAAGCACTATCATTTTATTTTTGACAGTATTTAGTATCCAAAATTCAAACTTTAGGTTGAAGACCTATACTTGAAGGAATCCTCTTTTCACGACCAACCAATCGATTCAAGGTTTTCCGGGCAATGGAAAGCCATTGCCGTGTCCTCTCATTATCTGTATTTTGTGGTCCATCCGAAGACCTTATACCCACTTGATCTTTTTTCCTTGAATCAGCAACTCGTTCTACACTAGTTAGATCAGACAAGGACCTTTGGTCAATCCCTGCAAGTAACCTTCCATCCAAGTCCAACAAAGTCGTCCGCCCAAGAGAGAGTGTTTTTTTCAAAAATGGTGCACCCTTACCCTCAAACTCATATTTGGATTTTGACCCTGGTGGTAATGGGGGCCTATCTGTGATCCCAAAAAGTCGACTTGTTGAGCGCCTCGATGGCTCTGGCACCATTTCCATACCCAATGACATGATGTTCTCATCACCTGGTCTTCGAGGAGACAACATCTTGGCCACACTTGAACTTCTTGCTTTTCCATCAACTCGTCCAAAATCATCCCCTCGCCTTGCTGGGGACCACATTACATCTTTCCTATTGGCACTGGTTGACAATCTCTTTCCATCCACAAGGATGAATTCAGGTCTATTTGGAGATGTTCGAAGATTTAATGGAGAGAGTAAGTCATTCCGAGAGCAACTTGACATTCGAGAAACAGAAAGTCTTTCATTCAACCCAAAAAGCAATTGTGTGTTCAACAACAGAACATCCCTTGCTGCAAAATCACTCCATCGCTCCCGCATGACAACATCAGAAATTATTATCCTATGGCCAAGCCGCCGACCTGAGGTCAAGGGTTTTGTCTCAATAATATGGTCCACATGTGGATCACCAAGTAGAAGTCCATCCCTTCGCTTGCTTGATTCAGGTTTCAATGACAGAACCACTCTATCTACATTGTCTTGTGGGACAATAACCTGTGCACATCCCAGAGATAGTTATTCCCCAAAAACCTGAGATTCAACCTACAAAATCTTATTGCAATTATGACTTAGAAAAGTTCAACAAGATGTCTATGCACAGCAAGACAAGTGAAAATTGTGTTGGTGTTTTCTTCACCTGAGCTGGGTTGTCCAATTCATCAAGAGACAAGGATCCCCAAAGAGGGGAGGTTGAAGGTGGAGCTGCAGCTGTTGCCAATTCTTGCTGCATGGCTTCTACAGAATGGCGAGAAGCAACACTATCTTCAACCAAAGTGAGATCTTCTGATGATACACAATGTCGACAAAGTGGGCAAGTTGAGTGTGAAGCCAACCATAAGTCAACACAATCTACATGAAAAGCATGCTTGCATTTTGGCAACAACCGCAAGATTTCATTGTCTTCATACCGACATAGGCAAACAGCACATTCCAAGCCCTCCTGAACAAACAATGGTGACAGAAATGAGAAAGCTCCCACATTTAGCAGATCCATCAGGTAACTAGCAAAGTAAACACAAACATGCCAATCAAATCTATGATTTAATGTTTTACATCTGCTAGTCCAGGTTGAATTTCATTGGTAGTGATGTGAAGTCTTGCATTTGTAGATGTTGCATGATTGTAGATCATCACTAAAAATTGCATGAGAACAATTAGGATCACACCAATATATTAGAATATTGACAACAAACTCCTAACGATTGTAAACTCATCATCACCAACTTGGATTCCAAGCAAACATAATCAATCATGGTAACATGTGCTTACTATGTAATGATTAAAGAAAGTACCTAGCTCAATTTCTCACCACAAGGAATTAGATGACTAAATCACATATTTAGTAATGCATAGCATGTCCTCAGCACTTTGACACCATAGGAAGCTGTATCTTGAAAAGCAAACACTTCAAAAGATGGACATTGAAACTAGAGTCTTGCAATTCAATGTGAGGATGGTTCTTATCAATTAAAAATTTTAACTAGTTTCATACTTCACAATTAAGAGAAATGCTTCACAAACTAAGATGAGGTAAGACCATTGCATACCTTCAAGCCTTGAAGAGACGCAAAAGTAAACATGGGCAAGGCCTCAACCAGTAACCGATCAATACCCGAATTAGAACGAGGAACAGAATAAGGAGCTGCAAGGGGTTCATCAGGAACTCCCGTTCCCCTATCCCCAAATAGGTTGGACCGCTTGCAATGCTTGGCATAAAGTAGGAGGAGGAAAGTCAATGAGAACATGGTGGTCAAGACTCCAATAATAACAGCAATACTTGGCCGAAAGGATGATGACAACGTATGTGTGCCCACTGAAGGACTCTCACCACCACTTTCTGGTTGTGTAGGACCTATGGGTGGGGACCCCAATGGCCCTACATATAGAAGAAAATGAACTCCCACATATGAAATCGACATTCCTTTTTGGTGGTTTTATTGTAACCTAAACTCCTTACATGCCTTGTACCAAGTTGCAAATTCACTCCAAAAGTTCCTAGCAAGAACCCTAAATGCTAGTCAAGGCAATGTCCAAGTAGTATCTTCTTTTCTTCCGAACACTCATAGTGCCAAGCTCATTTAGTAAAGGACTCCATTAGTCCATTGCATAAAATCACAATGTTTGGCCATGTTTGTGGAAGCCTGGAAGTGGTTTGATCCACAAAGTCAATAAGAATTCTCTCTCCTGAAACACCCACCCCCCACATTCCATATTTAGAAAGGCCAAGAACTCTTGAAGACTCCTGGCTACTCACAACCTAATCTTAATTGTATGCAAGGGAGGAAGCCAAAATACTTGAAGAAGAACATATTGCTACAGATCAGCAAAATACCACACAAATGTTTGCAAATTTTCAACCTCTGAATCATATGGCAAGATTGAACACGTATCTCAAAGCCTATTCTGTTCATTAAAGGTGTTTCAACCAACATGACACAATCAGAGTTCAGTGATTACTAACAACCATGATCTACTCCTAAGGCAAAGTTAGAGTCTGCAATGTTGTAGGCTCTTTCTTGTAATTTGCAATGTTGTAAACCTTGAAGCTCACACAAGCTTACAACATTCCAAAACTCCAGGGAGGTTTTGCCTTAGGTGTTCCCTTGACCTTGGAGAACAGAAACAATCAAACAAGGGTAGAGCAATAGAGCACCTGCAAAACAAGAATGAAAAACTCATGCCAAAATCAGATTCAAAAAATCCCAAACTATTCAAAAACAATGCTCAAAACTAAGTACAAACAAAAGGTTTGACTGCAAGTGATCGAACTGAAAGGAAAAGTCTTAACAACCATGTTCTCGTCAAGAGAATGAAAGAAGCCACATGTTCAAGAACAATTTCAACTGAAAAAGCTTGAATAGAGATACAGAAAAACAAGCTTACACTTAACTTATAAGAACATTCTGCAAGGCAAGTAATCTTGAACAAATCAATTGCAGGTATGAAAGTGAGTGCAAATAAATGCCAAAGAAAATTGAGGTTCAAAATTTAACTATACTTTGAAGCCCGACAATTCATTCATGAAGGTTGTTGCCATAAGTGGTTTAGCTTTGGGAAATTGCAAAGGCAAAGGGGAAGCCAAAGCAAGAGACAAGTTAAGTGCTAATCAATGTGGTCCTACTATTTGAGTTGTTACAAAATTTAGAACACTCTTTAGCCTCCTCCATTGTCATGCTTAGTCAAATACAAGATATTTGTTTTAGACAAATAACCTTTTAATGTAGAGAAATTTTGCAACAAAACAACCTAGGAATGTGGGCAATGTACCATTAACATGGATGAGACTTTCAAGGGTGTGTTTCAGGGTTGAAGAAGGTAGTCTAATAATCCATTCTATGGGGAATTCAAATGGATGAATATGCTCAGATTGACAAGTAGAAAAGTGAAGTCTCTCTTAGCTAAGCTGTTTGTTCATGGTATGCCTTGAGGGGGAGGAGACTTGGAAGGCACTCCTACAACACATGAACCACCATAACCAAGAAATATAATCATCTGGCTGGAGTATTACAATTATGCCATGCAAGGATCAAAGGTGGAGGAATCAGAATCAGACCTCTGATGGAAAGGTAGTATGAAAGGATTAGCACCTTGTTAGAAGCAATCTTCACATAAATCTACCTAGCACAGTAGCGGAAATGAAGTGGCAATGTCTGACATGAAAAACATAACCTACAAGATAAGGAATGCCTCATAGTTCGCAGAGAAATAGGCTACAGAGTGGGTGAAATGGGTCAAGGAATAACCACTGGCGTAAGGCAACCAGGGGGAAAGATTACAGAAGATTGGATAAGAACAGCGAGCTTACAATGCATAGAGAGGTATATATTCTGGAATGCGGGGAAAGCCAGAGAAGTTTCGCTATTTCTATGGCTTGCAGTCCAGTTGTCACAGGGGACTAGAGCAACAAAACGAAGCACAGCTCACACCGAATATTGAAGGGTTTGCACGTGCTCTGCAGGACCAGAGGGAGAAACTCCTCCATATGAAGTGCTCCAACAGTGCCCCAATCTGGAGACCGTTACAACACTCCACAAAGCCTTGAAAACAAAAGTCCAAAGACTTCACATACTAAAATTGAACGCAGACGTAAGAGTCGAGACTCGACGTCATTTCTAGGCTCCAGAATCATCTAAACCAAAACAGATAATGATGAGCTGGAAAGAAGATAACATGGAAAATGTCCTGATAATTATGATAGAGAACTTACGTATATGCATCAGGAGCATTTGCAGACCATCAGTTGCAGAGACGTCTTCAAAAGAGCTTGCAGACTGATACAACAATCGGTCACGGTGCAGGGATCGAAGCGCTCCGTAATAGAGTCGTGTTTTGCTGAGATACTGCAAAACTCCAGAGACAAAGATTGTTGTTATAAAGAGCACACTAATGGTACTCCATGATCGCTTATGCCTCCAGACTTGGGACCTCGGTGCAGACACCAAAACTGAAGATGATGAAGTAATTCGGTGTTGTGTGTGTGTGTGTGTGTGTTATGTGCACAGAGTTGTTTTGTATTTGCAAAGAAGACTTGGGAAAGTATAGAGTGGGATGAAACTGTGGAGAGTAGTAATGATGAAGTGATGAGACTTAGAGAGAAGCCTGATCTGGGGATTTGGAATTAGTCAGGAAAGGAGGGCAATCTTGGGATTTTGATTTAGTCAGAGGCAAGGTCAGTGTTGCAGGTCTGTCCACAAATGGGAATTAATTTCTTAGGCTTTTTTTGTCCGTTTTGGGTTGGAAGATCTAGAGGCACTGGTGTAGTTCAAATCGACTTTGGGATTTTTTTTTTTCAGCATACAAAAAGCCTGTCAACAAAGGGTCGTAGGATCCTGAAATCCTTGGATTTTATTGAAAAGAAGTCGTCACTGACAGGTGGGGAGTACTGAATGCTAATAGAAATCACCCACAAGAGGTCAATGAAATTTCTGTCAGTAAGTACGGGACCTGGGAAATGGTTCCCCACTGCTGTAGCGGAGACTTTCTCTAAACTATATATCACGCCATAGTTCTCCATCTAGCCTACTTGCAACTTTGCAAGTTTATTGTTGAAATTCAATTGGAAAGTTGTGTGCTTCATCAGTAACTTAGATGATGCAACCTTACAAACTTTTGCATCATTCTTTCTTTCAAAAAGACCAACACATGCAGACTTGAAAACTCAGACTAAATGTTAGTCCAGATATTCCCAAGAAGAACAACCCATCCTCCCATTGAAAGAGGGGTGAAAGTTTTTTTCCTTAGAAAAAAGCCTGCACAGTTTTTTTTAGTGCAGTTGTAGGTAGCAGTGTTTTTTTTTGGAGAAATTTTGCTATTTTTCGACAAATAAATTGGGAAAATTTTGGAAGTTTTTCTTATTCCAGTGCAAATTTGATAAATTTTGCTAATATTTTGTTGAATTTCACCGAAATTTTGATATGAAAAAAATGAAAAAAAATCATCAGTAGGTAGCTTCACACAGCTTAGTAGGCTGCCGGCCATTTGGGAAACGGGAATGTCAAAATAGCCACCAATATTTTTCACTTTTTCCTCACGATACCTGGCAGGTACCCACCAAGCATCACCAGATTTCTTTTGCTTTGTAAAGCCCTTGGAGCCATGCTCAGCTCCTCCTTGCAAGGCCCTTATTCCCATAAAACCCTCCCCCCTACACCTTTACCCTACACTGAAGTTGAATTTCAGCTCTGGTGATGATAGAGGCAGGGCTGCCAAAATTCGGAATAGCAAGCCCCTCTCCTCTTGCTAATTATTGTAATTTATTTTTCCCACAGTACGCCTTTGCTTTTGAGAAAAACAGGGGATATATCTATGTCAAGAAGCCTTCAATTAAAACTCTACTAATGAGGAGTACAACTAAATTTGAGCATTGGGTCATGCTTATTCAAGATAAATCATGCCTGTGCACACACATGATCTTTTGGCAAAACAGCGGAATCAAAGTAAAATTTATTGTGCCAGTACCCTGAGAATGGTAGAAACTGGGGATGGGTAGAAGATAGAAGAGCATACTGAAATGTAGATGATGACCAATAAAAACATTTCACTTATGTGCCTGACAAAACAAACTAAGTTCAAACTTCTCCATGAATTGGCTACAGTTTTGAAGATTCAGTTTTCAGTGTTTTGACTCAATCTTTGTCCGGTAGACCCTTACAGGGATACAACAATTATTTCATGTTTGTAAAGTCTATCTGATTTGCTCCCGTGTGGAATATCTATCGTTAATTCACGCTTTGAATGATATTTCCGCAGGAGCCCTTGTCCAATGATTAATTAATTTACTCTGAAGTCGCCTCCAAAATCTGTTATCCTTGTATTTTCCACCCTGAAACCATCAATATGTGAAGCGAAACAAACCATGGATGGACCCAACTTCCTCCACTCAGCCAGCAGCAAATTCAGATCATCCCCAGAATGACTAAGGTATCACAAAACCCTGCAAAACTTTATTTATAAGCACACCGCATATTAGAAAAATGTACAAAGGTATTTGGAAGTAAAAAGGAGAATTTAAAGGACATCAAGTCAGCACAAACTAGATGTAGTAATCTCTCCATCTCAACAACAGACCGCCTGCAATAGGTTGGCCATGGCGATGGGGGGTTGTATCATCAAGGGGTGGAAGTTGGGAAGTAGCCAGGCTCACCACTATCACCCAACTTAAGATGGAGGATGCTTGCATTTTTTTTAGCATAATTGAATTTTTTTTATGAAGAAGAATAACCAAGATAGAAATAGGAGGCCCTTTAGCCTTTTGAAGCTCCAACTTTCATTGGCACAATTGTGTAAAAAAAACACATGAGCTTCTTTATTGGAGAAGCTCCAAATACCTTAATTGCCAAAGGGAGGAATTGATAAGTGGGGTGTTGGTCATAGTAGCTTTTTTCTTCTACTTGAGCTATATTAGAGGTAACAAATCCTTGAGTTGTGCAAGATTGGGGAAATAAATCCACACACGTTAGGTTGACATTGATAATATTAGCTAAGGTGTGAAGGCCATCTTTGGTGAACACAATGTTGATTCATCAACAAGATGGGTTGAACATGACTAAAAGAAGCACATAAGCCAAAGACCCACCATAAGATCAGAACATAATAAAATTTGAACATGATGAGCTTCAGGTATCATGTTGGAAAACATGTTAGAAAGGTTATAATGGTGTAAACACTCCACAGTGGAATCCTAAAGTTAGACCATTTGATGCGCAATGAGTTGTCCAAAAGGAGGAAGACATGTCGTGATAAGGGCAATAAAAGATCAAATGTTGCCTTAAGGTGTTGCTGGAAAATGAAGGTGTTGTTATTGACTTGTGCTAAGGCTTCAAAAAAGAAGGGATGTTGATCGATTATAAACCTAGTAGCTATGATTGAAACTATAAAGGCCTAACTCCCTAAATAGGTTGCTTGGGCAATGGTGGCTGTCGATATAAATCTAATGCCATTAAGAGATATTGGGAGAAAAACTTGTTTATGAGTTAAAGGTCATTTTGGGCTATCAAAGGACCTTGGATCCAAGAAATGTTTAAACATTTGAAAAAAAGTTCAAAGTCAAAGGAAATAAAGGAATGTATGAAAGGGGAAGAAGGAAATGTGTATCGTAATAAATATGGTGGTTGTTGTCCAAAGAAATGAATTAAAATTCCAAAAGCTACCTAAACATCACCCATTTTAAAAAGAAGGTTGATATGCCAAACATCCTTTGACATGGCATATTTGATGAAGGATGATGTGAATGATGAAATCTCCAATGAAACGCTCAAACTCTAATTCCTTTGGATGGGGTGTTAAACTAAGATGGGGTGACTAACTTAGGTTGCAAGCTAAAGGGGGACCATACTACACATTTATGAAGTTGGATAGAAAGACTTATGTCATGCAAATGATAAATTGTCGCAACCCTAGCATTTGGTTTGTGATTAAGGCAAGGAGGTTGAGAGGTTGCGGGCCTAGAAGTAGACCTGAGAGTCACATCACATGCTCCCGGGAGTGCAAAGAGTGCAAAGAGTGTGAGGGAGTGAACCCTCACACTCCCAAGTGAACTCCCATGTTGGGAGTTGGTGAGAGTTGGAGTCCCAAAAGGACTCCC
>Ga0209208_10000311_pt1 | contig 59887 bp, 49 predicted proteins | sample S1TSphfallax_3_FD_187694 | JGI IMG/M metagenome (GOLD analysis project Ga0209208, IMG submission 187694) | Host-associated microbial communities from peat moss isolated from Minnesota, USA - S1T2_Fd - Sphagnum fallax MG (SPAdes) (version 2) | ecosystem: Host-associated > Plants > Peat moss >... | reverse complement strand
TTTTTTTTTTCATTTTCATTTTCATTTTCCTTCTTTCCTTTTTCTTTTTTGTCCTTGAGTTGTTCCTCCTCCTTTTCTTTTGTTGTTTGTTGCCTCTTGTTGCAACTTCAACAAAAAAAAACATAGTGGGGAGCTCCTCTTGTCGCCTTTTCTTGCTCCCACACTACATATGTAGCTATGTCACCAATAATAACATCAACCAAGGCAAAGGTCGCCCCTCCTTCTCCCTAGAAAATTAGCACCACTACCAAATTTTGAGCCAAAATCTTTAACTTCACCAAGAGAAGTAGACCAAAATGTGAATGAACAATATTTGTAGCCCAAGCAAAACTCCAAAAAATCAACTTGTAACAACACAAATAAAATTAAACTACCTAGCGCTTGCTATTAACCAAATCATGTGCATAACACACACACACACACAAACAAAAATATCAATGTTAAATAAATCTAACCTAGTTATAACATAAAAACAACTAGCTAGACTTTTGATGATTCAAAATATGACCCACTTACAACAAGTACAAATCAAATCCCAAAACATAGAAGTAACAAACATCATGAATCAAATAAAACTACAAAACACAGGAAAAACCTACAAACATGAAAACATTATGCCTTGGAATCTTAAATCACCAAAAATGAATTGAAATCACACAACCTGGGATTATATCCCATGAAAAAATTTCTTGGACCCCGTTCACACCTAAATTGGTTCAAAATAAAATTAATTAACTTGATTAACCCAATTTATCCCTAACTACTTGGGATGTAACTGAACATCTAAACTAACACACCTGACTTGGCATTCTAATTGTCTTTATCACTATTTGCCATGAATCCCTTGAAGTTTGGATGAGGACCACCATTTTTCATCATTGCCTTGTTTAATTATGGCCACATCACACATTGAACATTCATGTCTTTTGATTGCGTATCATAAACAACAATAATCATCACTTTATAATAAATTAGATCATACACATGGCAAGCCAAGGTCATCCATCCATCAACACACTTCACATGATCAAACATGATCCAACATGTTTGAAGGTTATCATTAAGTTATATATGTTGCACCAAATCCAATCCACTAGCATTTATGTGTGTGGACATCTTGAAAAGGGATTTTTTTCTCTAGATCGTTGACCTAGAAAACAATTATCTTGAATGTAGTTGTAACCACTTCTATATTTGAAGTTAAAATGTTAAAAAGGTAGCTTTGTCTCCTTGGACAATGGTTCACAAATGAAATTAAGGTCCTAGTAGAACTCTACAAACTTGTCCATCACTTGATTCAATTTTTCACCTCAGAGAAGTTCCACTAAACTATCTTCGTCCTCAATTAGCAAATGCACAAGTAGAATCATCTTGCTTGCAGCCAAAGTGATTACAAAGTTTGTTATAAATGGTGTGCGTGAAACCTCTTCTTCAAGCAAGAATTTGATTTGCAAAACAACCTCTTTACACCTCCCATTAACAACCGAATGGTAATGTGTACCAAGATGGAATGATATTTGAATCAAATTAATTTGTTTGTGGACCACATAATATAAGCATGTTACATATGTTAACACAAAAAGGAAGGATGGAGAAAATTTTGCAAAATAGTGAACCATGATTAGGTGTTTGTTTGTTGAAATAAAGGACAATGTTGCCAGTCCAAGTGATTTTGTTGGTGCAACTATTAAGAAAAAATAAATTGTATTTGTTAATGCAACATTGCAAATGACCCATGCACCATGCCTTCTAGAAAGCAAGATTGAAATCATTTTTTATGTTTATTGTCTTCACCTTACATTAAGCATGACTATCATTTTTTTGGTCTATTCTTTACATTTGGCCATAATGCCCTTCCAATTTTTCAATTGGAGGAAATTTAAAAAGGACATCACCATTGAATTTGATTGAAACAAATGGAACCTATTGAATCAACATTTTATCATAGTGTATAAGCCCTAGTTCAACATTATCCTCTCCCTTGGGCCTCATAGTTGAGCCTTTGTCTAGTAAGTAACCTTTGATAATAGGTATTAGTGGCATTTAAGAAATTATAATTAAATTGAACGTTTTGGGCCATTTCAAACTTATTAAATAATTTGGGGATAATTATTCAAATATTAGAGGTTGAATAAATTTATTAGTACAATGAAATGCGCATTAGTTATCCAATTATTATTGATTAAAAATATTTGTAGTATAATATAAATTGTAGGCATAGTTTTGGATTTGATCGTTGATAAGGGAAACATTCATAAAACCAAGCTTATAAATATTTTATCATGGTAAATGTTGATTCTTCTAAGCATGTTTTGATACTTATTAAAAGGACACAACGCAATGGGTTTTTTCATATGATTAATTACATTCCATTGATCCACATTATTATTTGTTGAAACATAACTACATAATAGTTTCATTTCAAATGAAGGTTATGAGTATTTGCATGTCTTCAAGTTGAAGGGTGTGCAAAAATTCCTCACATAGTCCAGAGATCGTATTCAAAAATATAGTGAAGCACCTAAGATATGGCTCGAAAGTAATCAACAACACTCGTGACAAAATAAGTATTAATAGATGACAAATATGGAATGGATCCAAGAGCCCCATGCGATTTACCCAAATGAATCACATGAGAGTACATTAAACGATAGGAAGAATTAGGGAGCGTTTCATGATTGTCGTTAGAGTTGCACAAATCAATGAGTGATGTATTAGGACTTTGATGATACATCAAGGGTTCATCTCCAACAATGGTAGGTTTTAAGTTGACTTCCACACCATGTTCGGTGTCATTAGCCATAGAAATAGCAATCCTTAGCATCAACACAATGTATAACAAAGTTTTGGAAATATTGTTGTTGACTAACCATTATAAGCCTTGCAACTTGGAAATTGGAACTTGATAAATAGATTTGGTGACATTGTTATTGGCATCATATGCATCATCTTTTGAAATGTGCACACACCAAAGCTAAAAGCCAAATATTGCTCACAAACATTTTTCAATAACGGACATAATTCAAAAAACATATAGAAGGATGGTGAGGGTGAAAGTACATTATGGATGACTACATAATCTTGTCACAATTTGATTATTAGCAATGGAACAAAAATCAAATGAATAAGATATGAAAGGATTCAAAATATATATTTTATATGAAATGATTACATCACATGAATTTCATGAATGGATTTTAAGTTGCCATAACATATTGAGCTTTTGAAATGTTATAAAATTGCATCACAATCCATATTATATTATTATGGACTCCATATACTTATTAAAATGATTAATTGGGTGATTTTTTTTAACTTGGAAAGTATTATGATGCCATTCAAATAAAGGAGAATTTTTTTGATGACCATAATTAAAAATATGTGATGAAATATGATTTTTTATGAAGTCCTTTATATATTTAAATTAATAATTCAAGTTCTCACTTTTCAAATGTAAAATTTTGATATAATTAACTACCATTGATAAACTCCTTAAAAATAAACATTTGTTTAGCCTTGCCATATGATGTGTAATGTAATTATCTTACTACAATGTATTTACAACGTCATTTTAGTCATTTTAAACGCAAGTATGGACTCCACATATGTCGGAAGGTAATATGCCCTAGTGTGATTTTGACTATGAGCTTTGACTTTCCTGTTGAATGAAATGTTGCCATTTTACATGAAGTCAAGCAAAGGACAAAGAAGAACTATTAGGCTAGTTATTAAAAAAAAACAAAACAACAAATATGACATTCAAAATAGATAGAAAAACACATGCCCCACAAATGAGATAGTGCAAAAAGAAAAAGAAAAAACATTAAATATACGTTTAATATGCTTTAAACAATATTATTGATTTGTATAGAATAAAAAAAGAAGACATACAATGGGAATGCACATAAATTAAAGTAATGACAATATTTTATAAGGAATGCGAGTCAAACAAAGATAACTATGAATTCAATATGATTTTGTAGGCATGAATGCAGGGAAGACATACTAATGGTACAATTGACAACAACTAAAGTGGTGAGTTGCAAATTTTCAAGTAGAATTGAAATAATGATGCAAATTAGGTCATAAGAGGAAGGTTTAATCTTCAAAACATTGATAAAAACTTTACTAAACAATTTTTTGATAGTGATGGAAAAAGAAATGTGATAAATTATATGACGATCAATTGCAAACTTAAATAGAAAATCAAATATGAAAAAAATCTAAAATGTAGCCGCAACAATGAATTATCTATTATTCAAAGACAATTGTCTAATTTTTCCTTTGGGCACATGGAACTATATTTTTGTACATAAATTTTTTTGGATTTGCAAAACATGGTAGTTCATTCATAAGGTGCATGGATGTAATTCATTAGAGTTTCAACAAACTTTTATACTTGGAAAACAAAAACAAATATATTGAATTATTTTAATTAATAAGATTTCTAGTCCATATAATTGAAAGTTACCGTATGGAACATGAGAACATGGAATTAAATTTGGATTCTATGAAGAGCTACAAAATTTTTGTGAAGTATCATTTGTTAATTTTTCATTTTCCAAGGGATTTAATAGTTAATTCAAATTAACATAACAATGAGAATAATGGATCAATCCAAGAATTAATTTTTTTAAAATCATAATTTCATTTCATTTGACTTAATCTTAACACCTAAAATATTTCAAAAATAAATTTGAACATTAGTAATTTGGATTTATATTTCCAAAACTAAAATTAATGAAAATTTAAATTTAAACAAGCAATGTTCAACATGGTTAATAAATGTGCTAGAAAAAAATTAGTGATGAAAAAAATATATATTGTAAAAAAAATTATTCATTTTAATTAAAAATTTCAAAATAAACAATTCACATAACTAATTTGAAATATTCCAAATTTTTATTAAAAAGAAATATTATTGTGAATTCAAATTGTTTTTTTGCATGTCCTTTATAGACTATGATTAATTTCAAAATTTTATATTTAGATTTAATCCAACAATAAAAAAACTTTAATGCACCTTAAAATAATTCCAATTTGTAGTCATAACCTAAAATTTTAATGGGAAAGAAAGGCACAAAATTTCCCAGTGGGAACATTTAATGTAAAATTTGGATATACATGCATTGAACGACCATTTTTAGGTGGGGTATTACATAATTATCCAACTTATTTTTTATCACCTTATTATTATCTAATTAAAAATATATATACGTATTAAAACCACCCTAAATCACTTATAATCCATTGTTGCAAATTATTACACACCTTATATTATAATTAAATTGATTATTTGAATAAAATGTACCCTATTTTAGAAGTAATTAATTTATATTTTTACCCAACAACCAATTTATTGCACCCTATATTTTTATTCACGTATTTTTTGCTTTTTTTTATTAGTGTCCCCCTAGGCAAAATTCAAAAGATTTCCAAATTTCAAATATATTAAAAGGATGTGTGTTAAATTCAAACACCATAAAGAACCAAGTAATTAACAATTTCAAATGGTAAATTGTTATTATTAAAATTAGAAATATTACCATCAATTTACATCATGAAAATTTAACAAATGGCATTTTGCATCATTAATTTATCATATGCCAAATTACCCAATGGCATTTTACTGTGTGGCTATTGAAAATTTTAGAAAATAACAAAAAAATGGTGTATTGAAAGCAAATTATACCATCCATTAGTTAAAGTAATGAAAAGGGCATAGTCGTTTTTGCAATTAAAGTTTATATATTTGCTATTGACATTCAATATTTTGCAACAATGATGTTTGGAATTTGTTGGAGTTGTTATAAAATTGTTAAAGAAGTTATGGAATTGTTAAACTTCTAATAGTTGTTAGAGTTGTAAAGGAGAGAAGGGTATGGACTTTAATCATTTAATAAGATAATTCAAAATAAAAAATAATAAACATTTTTATTTATTGTAGGTATCATGTATATGCCAAAGAAATGAACATGAATGGAAGGGAAAAATATACAAAAAATTTATAATTGTTAAAATTATAAATTGGTAAAAATAATTTTGAGGTGAATAGTAATTTCAAAGGTAAAAGCAGACTATACATTCAAATTGTTTAAAATTAAAATGGGGTTTTATCATATCGCATACAACAAATGCTAGAACTAGAATAAGACAAAAGGATATGCCAAATGCAAGTATTAGGGCATTAGCTTTTTATTTAAGGCTTAAGAACTAGTGTTATTATATTATGTCCCTTCCAAAGTTTAATGTTCAATGTAGTTGGCTCAATTGTGCCCATATAAGGACATATGACTTTCTTATAGCCTAAGTGAAATGGAGGCCACAATGTAAGTAATTTTCAAAGATTATTAATGGAGAGTTCAAAGGTGGTTGTAATTTATTAGGTTGCCTACAAAGACTTTTTCTCCTAACAAGTGTAATTTGATGGACCAATTTCCTTAAATGTCCACATTGCTAGCGATTACTTACTCAACAAGGCCAAAGTTAAGGTGTGAAAAAATTGTTTAAATTGTGCAAAATGGACATAGTATTGTAATTGGGTATATATGTGAATATAAATGTTTAAAATGACCAAGTAGAAAAAAACATGAAAAAAACCAAGGGGTGGAACTTTTGTAATCAATAACAAAGAGGTGGACAAATTGGAACAATGATTTCCTTCGAATAAGTTTTGTTTAATTATATATTTTTGTCATGCTTACAATAGTTATTATGAAGGGATTGATTATGACCAAAAATAAACAAAATAAACATGTTCAAGGGGTATTTGATACTAGTGCACACAAACAATATAACATACATTTTGTTATCTTGGTCCATTAGGTATAAAACCTAAGTGTGTACAACACAAGCTATGATGTATTTTTCAATATCATTTTGTTGTTTTGAAACTTTATTCATGTTAGTTTGGGGTTGGAGTATTGGGTCTTAATTTGGTTGAATGTCCAATTTTCAATATGGTATAACAATCCTTTGGTATTAAAAAATGGTAGAACATTTTTTGGACATTTCCATCAACTTTCCCATTTAAATATACAAATTACACAATTTTTTAATGTTAAAAAGTTTGAACATCTAAAATATTTAACTTGTGGCATTGTTGTACCCATTTTGTACACACACAAAATTAGTGTTTGATGAAGATAAGTTATATTTTTTAGATATTTTAGAAATTCGAGACCCATTTACACTATATGGCTACAAGTTTTTGAAAAATAAATTTAAAACCCAATAATAGATAGATTGTTAAAATACATCATGTTAAATATAAGAGGATGTGATTCGCCCCCATTCACACAAAAAATGTATTTTGTTATGTGGACAAAACATGTAACATTATTACCATCCTAAGAATCCACAATATATCCAATTGGGCCAACAAGCTATTTAAAAAAATGCATATTATGTACGAATATCAAATTATAATTTATGCACCCTCACATTCCTTGAAAGATTCAAATGTGAATTTGAAAATGAAAACAATGAAAGAAGAAAAAGTTGGGTTATGTTTTGTAATTTGTAACATTTTGGGAGTAAAAGGGCATGCTAAAGTTTTGGGATGGGTACTAGGACGAGCAACAAGTGAGTCAATTACTCACACGGACTTGCACAAACCAAACAACAAGTTGGTTAATGCATGGTTGGAACATTTTTGGTGCATGGACGAACCACGGGCATACATGGACTCACAAAACTCACCATGACCCGGACTTGAGGAAGTCACCACCTTCTCCCTTGTAGTATTTTTTGTGATTAGCCATGGGGGTCTACATCTAAATGTCATTTTATTTCGGGATTTTTAAGTTGAAAGTTTCAATATTATCAAAATTGGGACTTTCAACATTTTGGAAAGTCATAACTTCTTATGCAGACCTCTAATTGAAGTGAGGTTTCAAGCAAAGTTATAGGTCTTGTCAAAAACTTTTCAACATTATGTGGCACAACACTTGCATGCACATATATTAGGGCAAATCCTGACTTTTAATGGGTGGGAGTCAAATTAACATTTTGATTTTCAGCCCTTTTTTTTGCCATAACTTGTGTTTTAAGTATTCAAATGGGTCATGCGAACCCATTTTAGACATCCAAGTTTCAAGAAATTTTTAATGGTATAGGATTTTCTTAATAAAATAAATTTTGATCCTTGAAATACATTTTTGAAGATTCAAGATTCCATAGGGATTCCATAGGGACTTGGGAATGTGTGAGTTTATTCCTTCACATTCTCGGGAGTGCAAATGTGAATCTTGGGTTACACTTTGGACCCACACCGTTCCATGCCTATTTTTTATGTATACCTAATTGCAATTTCACCCCATATAAAATTGTAATTATAATTGTTTGTTTAGGGTACATTTGAAATCACCTTACATGTGGTATTTTATTCCTATGTGGGTTTTCATTTTGGGTAATAATTTATTATGTAAATTTTTTAACATTAACAAAAAGGTGATCACAACAAATTACATTACATGTATTCTTTAATGATTAAATTTAACATTAAAAGTAAACTATTTGATTGACCAATTGGTTGTGGTGTACAAATTGTGTATTTTATTTATATTATTTGTAATTATAAAATTGTGGTATAATAATTTTAAAATTATCAAAGAAAAGCTTACTTAGTAAAGAAAAAATTAAAAAAATGAAGACACATGAAAACGTGCCTACCATTTGTTATAATTATTGTTTTTTGCACATTTGAAAGAAGGATCATAATGCTTCATGTAGTTACTATCTATTATCTACATACCTTCTATAAATGTTGCCGACCATTTATAACACTTGTAGACATTTTGTACATGTTATCTATCATTTGTAGCCTTTACAAATCCTTTGTAAATGCACACCCTGGTAGTTGCTCCTTGGGAAGAATCCTTATCTGAGCACCCGTTTCCTCTCGCATCTGCTCATTCTATAAATTAAAACAAGGAATGGATGTCATATAAATCTTATAGAAGAAATGAAAAACTATTATATGAAAAAATAAAATTAGATGTAATTATAATATGAATTAATTTTCTTCTTATTTTTATGCTCTAAATAGATTTAAACATAAACAAAAAATATGAATATCGATAAACCATTTTCCATTACAATAATCAAAATTCAACTTGTGTCCATATATATTTTTTTAATGTCACATACACATTTCTTCCCCAAAATAACTTTCCTAATCATGTTTTTTTTATAATCACAATATTTTTAATATTCCAAAAGAATGATGCACAATTATTTTTTATTAATATCCTAATCCCTTTTCCACACAAAGTCCACATGCCTTCCATGAAAACATTGGGGTTTTGATGAGAGTGCCTGGATAATCCGGCATTTTCATAACGAAGGGCATAGTGTCCTTGATTCGGTGCATTGTGCTAACTCAGGCTCGGGCACGCAATGTCACACGAAGGGCAAAACAGGGGAAGGTATCCGAATCTTCATGATTTTAAAGAGATACGTGAAAATTGTATGTTGGTTCACCACGGGGAGATGGTGGCCATCCTTTTGCACGGATTTGTTGCCTTGACGAAAGCGTCGAAGCATGTTGACACGTTGGGAGATTTGTTCCGATATGGTGGCACCATTTCATGGTCTTGTTTTCGAAAGTTTAGAATGGCACTGTTCAGGCATAGATTTTGCCGTGGCGATCTTACTATGGATAGGTTCGCACCCTTCCACCGCCCAAACTCAGCGTATGGATGCTAATTTAAAAAACCTCTTTTCTCATGATGCTTGATTTTCTTTTCCTCAAGTACCAGCACATTGCAAAAAATGTCAAAAACAAAGAAACTTGGTCGCAAGAAGAATTGGAGCACTCCGCAGATGCTTGGGTGATTAAGTTCGTGTAGAGGAATTTGCGTCCGTAGTTGACGTCGTGGCTCCGAAAGTTGGACGGCTTCTTCTTCGAAGAGTTGCCCTTCGACATTTCTCGAATTGGGAGAACTTGTTTTACGGCAATGGTAGTCACGAAGAATTACCATTCCACGTCACACATCGAGAAGGACTTGTCTAATTCAATGATTTCATGGTTCTTGGAGGGTAAGTGTTCCTTGCCGCATGTGTTTGTTCTGAACACTTCCAGCTTTTTGAAAAAAAAAGAGAATTTGTCGGATTCCATCTTGACGCCACAATTGTGAACCTGGTTGGAGCTTGAATAAGAGAAGCGAAATCCAGAGGGGAATTTGTATTTCCCGTGCACGAAATGTTTTTTCAACCTCGACATGGGACCGTCATCCTATTCCGATCTGGATGGCTTCAACATTGCACCATGTCCGTCCGAGACCGAAGGTGAGAGCTGGGCTGTTTTAATCCTTATCTTAATCCTTCACACATCCCATTACTTGGTTGGATAACCATTCTTTATCCACACATGATTGGTGGATTACCATTAACCAATCATTTAAATAATCCCATTAGTTTCATCTTTTGGTAAAGATAATAAATTACTATCACTAGTAACCTTTTAGTAATTAAGATGCCAATGACATTAATTAGTTTAAGAATTTTTTCCCTTAATAGTAACCATATCACATGTTATACATTATGCACATAAACATGGCTTTCTATGGGTGTTCGATAATTTTTCAACACACATCCTATTTGTAAAAGTAGATGATGTTCATGATTTTAAATTATTAACCACATCTAAATGTGATGGCCAATGTAATGTGAAAAAACATTTAAGATTCAGACCTATTCCACTTAGGCTAGGCCTATCCTTAAGTCACATGGCATTTATTAAAAACACCATATATATATTTTGGGTTTAATTAAAGTTTAATTTTTTTGATTAGTTCATCCCAAAATGTAATTACATTTTAATTTATACATTGTGTTTTTAAGCCATCTCCTTATGTAATTGTCAAAATTAAAATGAAAAGCAAAACATATAAAATTAATTTTTTAGTTGTAATTAATCGTGTAACTACTTAGGCTACTAGTGACTATCTAGCCAAACCTACTATTTCTAACTTAATTTACAACTTACTAACCTAACATATTAATTAACACGTTTTATGATGTGACATCTAATTTAATCATGTTACCATGTGGCGTGGAAAAAAATTTAATTAGGTGCCACATGGCATGGCTTAAGCTTAGTTTATGTGTTATGTGGCATGTCATATATAATTACCACATGGCATGGTATAAACCTTACCTAATTGCCATATGGCATGTTTTAGACTTAACATATGTGCCATGTGGCATGGTTAGATTTAACATAGGTCCCATATGGCATGGTTAGGTTTAACATATGTGCCACGTGGCATGACATAAACCTAACTTAAGTGCCAAGTGGAATGTATATGTCTAGTTTCGATGCCACATGGCATGGCATAGGCCTAACCTAAGTGCCACGTGGCGTGGTTTAGGCTTAACATATGTGTCGTTTGACATGTATTTTCTTAAATTAGTTTAGGTGCCATGGCTCATGTTTAACATATGTGCTATTTGACATGTTTTAAAAAAATTAATTTAGGTGCCTTGTGACATGTTTTAACCTAGTTTAAGTGTCACATGACATGACTTAGGTTTGACTAAATGCCATGTGCCATAATTAAAACCTACTTATGTGCCACGTGGCATGACATATGCTTAACCTATGTTCCATATGTCATGTTTAAGCCTATATATAGATGTAAGCAACATCACATGTCATTAAACGTAGGTTAGGTACCATGTGATTTAGGTTTATATGTAGGTAGGTATATAATAAATAAATAAGTAGGTATATATATATTTAAGTACGTCCTTGTTAGTTAAGTAGTTTAAATATTTTATATAACTAGCATGTAACTATCATAGTTACATTTATAATTAAATGTATATACAATGTTGTAAAAAATTTAAAGACATTATTAAAAAATACAATTTAAAGAAGAAAATAGGTCGTAGTTGCAATTTGGTTGAAAAGAAAACCAAACTTCATTCTAATTTGAAAAGTAGTTACATAGGTAACCATTTGTAGTCATAGGTGACATTTGGTTGCACATAGTTGCACAAGGACGAGTTGAAAATGATAAAGTTTTTAGTAATGATGCAAACATGAATTAATTTTCCCTAACTAACCTATACCCTTTCCTCTTGTTATGAATCCTTTAACAAATTTTGAATTAATTAAATTATTGATAATTATTGTATTACATTTTATTTTAGGCCATAACTTGTTCATTTGAGCAATCACCCCTTCATTTGAATAATGATTCTTATACTTAAACTCACAACTATTACAATACATAACCCCCTAAACATTTTTACATTTATTAAGTGTAGTAATCTTGACATTTATGTGTTTAAAATTAAGTTAATAATTGGGTAACCTAAACACTTCGACAAATCATTCAAAATTCATTTTTTGAAATTATTTGTCACCCATGTTGAACCTAACTATTTTTGTAAACAAACTAGCCCATAAAATTATTTTTTTAGGAAAATGAGTAAAAATTTTCAAATCACCCAAAGAAATTAAGCATAATTCAAAATAATAATAGATTTACATGATAAAATGATTATGACATATTCAATGTTCAAATATTTTCATATTCACATTTGGAAAAAAAATTGAATCTTTTTAATTTTCTTGCCATAATCATATATAAAGAAAGATGATTTTCATGCTTAGTACTTTGATCCATCATAATTGAAACATGGAATAATAAATCAACAATTTTTTCATCAAATAACAATATAACATTCTATTGAATTTTATCAAATTTATCCATGTATTGAGAATGATTTAAAATATTCAATGATTTTGTTATTGTATGTTTTTACCCAATAACATGATTGATTCCATGAAGGATTGATTATTTTAATATTTGAAAATGTTTAATTATTAAGGTAGTTTTTTTAGTCCAAAATGTTGTGATGAATATTTTTTTCGTTCTTCACCATCACACATCTAATGACAAGCTTTCATGTTAAATAATAAAATAAAATCATAATTGAATTACTTAGAACTATATTTGAATCATAAAGATATTGTAATTGATTTTCAGTCTTACCATTGTTTATCAATCACAAGTTCATTAACATTTGATTTTGAATCATAATGTGTGATAAACATATATGTCACAAACAATCATTATTTATAATTATGTTAATATATGGTTAAACTTAAAATATTGGGGTGATTGATTTTTTTTTTTGAAAATCTTGAGATGAATTTTCATTTTAAAATTTGGGAGTTCCAAATAACCTCAAAATTTTGAAATAAAAATGTATAGGAAATTTTGTCCATATTAACAAAAAAAAATACCGTATTCATTTATAGATACGAATTCTAACAAAAAAAAGAGTGAAAAGTCAAATCGATAATTTGATTTCCATTTACAAAAACTTTGAAAATGAAGGTTAAATGAATTTTAATGATGATGTGCGACATGACGTTAAATTTTTTTTGATACAAATTTAAAAAAAAGCCATTTTATGTTTAGTGTGCATGTTTACATGTATTTTTTTATACAAAATGAAAATAATCTTAATGATTCACATGCACATAACAATTGAATTTTATGCACGTAAAAGGTAGACAAAAACAATTCAAGGATTGGAAATAAATGCATTTCAAAGTTTTGTAACTTGGCATGAAACTTTTCAGTTTTCTTTTGCTATCACCTTAACAAAGCTTCATCTATCATTCACCACATGAAATAAATTTAATGAGGCAAAAATATATAAAGACATGTAAGGATGAAATGGCCGTACCCCTCTAATGTGTAAGTAATCAAAGGCTTCACCACTTACATTTGTTAATTGATTATTGGCATGGACGACACTACTTGAAAATTCTAGTGTTTGTTTTGTTTCATTTGTGTATATTTACAATCACAAATACTAATTAAAAAATGATGTTTATGAATTATTTCAACTTGTTACAAACAATCATGCATCTTATGATCATGAAGGGATTGATTTACAATTACAAACATGACATTGCATATAAAGGCAAGCTACAAATTTCCCTCTAAAGCAAGTTGTGATAGTTGGAACTTTTATTTACGATTTGTCACACAAGTTGGAAATGATCATGAAATTAAGTGAAAAATTGTATTAAAGTTTGACATATGAATATTAAAAAAAACCCTCAATCAAAATTCATAAAAGATTGGGTTGACAATTCAACCCACAACATTAATATGCCAATGAAAACATTGATCTTTAAAAAAAATTGGAGGAAAATGCCACAACTTTAATTTGAATGTCAACCAACTTTTAATAAGGACAATTTGCAACGTTATTATTAAGATCTTGTGATAATAAAAATTCTATGCTTTTAAATAAGTAGGCCCCAAAACAAAGTCAAAGCACAAAGAAAAATAAATTATAAAAAGGTTTCAAAATTCAAGCACATTCTCATAAGTTGAAAAAGTGTAAAGAAAACAAAGTTCAAACATTTGCAAATGTGAATCATTTTTAGAGATGTAGTTTCAAAATGTTTTGAATTTTTAAATTGAAAATGGAAATAAAAAACATGATTTAAATTTCACTTTTAATACATCATTAAAAAGGTCTTTAAACATAAATATCCAAAGTAAACTCACAACTTCCATATATAGATTCATATGAAGTATAATTTATATATTTAAAAACTTGACTATAAAAAACATATATAAATATATAGATTCCTAACTTATATACATACATATATATACACTTATTTCATATTGACATTTTCAACTACTTCAAGGTTCGTTATATATATTGAAAATTGGTTCACAATTCTCATATATATATATTTTTTGTTCTACTTTCCAACAGTATAGGTCCATTAAATGATAATTGGGTTGAGAAAATTGAAAGTTGGGATCAATCAGATGGGTGAAAGAAAACAAAAATCCTAGAATATTATTGGATTTACCAAAGAAGATGGATGAAATGAATGTTTGAAAAGATAAAAATGTATTGGAGCATATAATGATTGAAAATGTTTAAAAGCAAAAAAAATGGATGCAATGTAGATCAAGAAAGATGGAAAATTAAAAAAAGTTGAAATGCAATATGTAAAAATAAAGGTTAAAAACATGAAAAATCTAAAAAAAACAATGGATGAAAATTAAAACAATGAATGATGAAGTGGATAATACAAAATATAAGAAAATAGTTATCAAATGATGAGAAAAATAATAATACAAATGATACAAATGTAGGCAATGAAAGGATGAGAAGTGGATAATACAATTCATAAAAATGTAAGCAATGATTAATTAACAAGTCAATAATACAATGGATGAAAATGTAGGCCATAAAATGTAAAAACTGAATATTACAATAAAATTATCTTTATAGTAATCCTTAGTTTGAGGCTCACTTCGATCATGATTATACCACTTGTCTTCCCTTTTGAGTTATCTATAAAGTCCCATGGAATTTAATATTCAAAACTAAAGATGAAATCTTCCAAAATGATTACCATAGTCACTTTGTCTAGCACATTGTGGTTTATTTACATTAACTAATTGGGGTACTTAGTAGAGGGTTAACTAATTAAGCCTATTTACCGACTTACATGGGCTATCTACCTACCTCTCTACCTACTTATGGGCTATTTAACTACCTACCCATGGGTGTCTACTTACTTACCTATGGTCTACATACTTATTTGTCAATTACTATTTACTTAAGGGCTATCAAAAGCCCAAATGGGGACCTACTTAAGGTCATTTTAAAAGGCTATTTAGAAAACTACATAAGGCTTACCTAAGGTGTTATGAAGGGTTATTATAAGTTAGAATATCTAAAGATTATTTATGGGGTTATATAAAGGATTATTTAAAGGCTACTTAGGGGATTTAATAGGGGGATGTTTAGGATTATCCAAAGGCTTACTTTAGTTAAAGGATACCTAGGGACTATTTAGAGAGTTACATAAGGCTTATTTAAAAACTTCCTTAGTTAAAGGTGATCTAGGGATTATTTAAAAGTTATTGAGGAACATATTTAAAGATTGTGCAAGAGTTTTATGTAACCTCTTAAATACTCTAAGTGTTTCCTGTAGGTAGCCCCAAATAAGTTCTAAGTAATCTTTACAGATTGCCTTCTAGGTAAACCTTACATAACCCTCTAGGTAGGCTTTTGATGATCCCTAAATAACCCTACATAACATAATAAGTCAGTCCCTAGGTAGACATGTAAATGTAAGCAAAACACAAGAAACAAGAGCAAACTCAAATCATCCAACCTCAGTTTAGGAGAAAATTTGAGTTTGTTCTTATGATATATTCGTTTAGCGTTTAGCGTTGTTGCATCTTGCATTTTGACTATTGTCCTCAATTTTAGGGAAACAAAGGTTCTACTCCTAAGTTTTCCTGACTTTGCAAATAACTTTAATGGAAGAAATGTAAACAATGACTAATGAGAAGTGGATAGTACAAAAGGTGAAAATGTAGGCAATGAATGGACAGGAAGCGTATAATGCATGAAAAACATAGGCCATGAACAAATAAGAAGTGGATAATATATTAGATGAAAATGTAGGCAATGAATGGACAAGAAGTGGGATAATCTATGAGAATCTTTGTTTGGAGGTACTAACCAAACATGTCAAGGGAAGTTGAAGGACCATTCGAACCAGGTCTTTATGGTCTCATGTTCAGCCATATCATATTCTATGGTATCACGTTCATCCTCAAAGGAAGTTGTATGTTTGCCCTTGTGATGATATTTGCAGCAGCTTCTCGAGCATCTTTCAAGATTTGTCCCTGTTACAAAAAGCAAAAAGCATGTGCAACAATGCCAAAGTCCACTTGTCAATAAACAACAGGTCAGAAAACCGAATACTACAGTGTTGTCTAAACATAGAAGATACACGGACAGACCAACCTGAAGTAGGATGAATGCTTAATTGTAGGGAAGGTTTACCTCATTGACTGTCAGAATTTTGCAGTTCTGCATAATCCACTGGCCATCACATATGACTGATTCAATATTCTCTGTGCGCATGCAGTACACGATATTGGCAATACTGCAAAAAAGAGAACTGGGAGAATCAATTGCTTTGAATAGCACACAGATGTTGCTAATACTTCTGATCTCCATAATGACAAATCCATGCTGATTAGAAAGAAGATGTGTGCTAATCCCACCTTAAATGGAGTCAAGGAAGACAACACCCATAAACAATAAACTGGGTCATTGCCTTATTCTACAAAGGGTATCAAACTGAATGTGTGTGACATCGAAGACTAGGCTTTTGTTCCACTTTCATTCTGCAAGGAGGAGCACTCACACTATCTCCTAGAATACTAACCTATTACAAGCAAGAAAAGAAAATGTTCCAAGTTTTATATTGGGTCTGCTTCTCAGATATTTGGTTCTGTTGTTTTCTGTTAGTTGGAGTATGATGAGAATATGGAACTTACGGGTCATGAACAGGAAGCGTAGTCCAAAGATCAGGATTGAGTATGACCAAGTCAGCCTGAACAAGATGAACCAAAACCAGCAAATTAAGCAATGTTAGTCTGTTATTATTTGCTGCATGTGGTCATGGTAAAACAAACATGCTACTTTGATGTGATCCACATGTGAACTATAGCATTCTCCACTGGGTCAAGAGACGAGCGCCAGAAAATTTGTAAAGCAGAGAGAGAGAAAATGGAAAACTGGTGATCTAAGGCAATAGATCTTTACCTTTTTCCCAACTTCAAGTGATCCAATCTCATCCTCCCATAGCACAGACTGTGCCCCATTGATAGTTGCCATTTTCAATATGTTTTCTGCTGGAAGTGCAGTTGGATCAGTGGTGCCCCTTGTGTATGCTGCTTTGCCCTTGTTGATCAGTGAAGCCAGATACATCTCATCAACTGCTCTCATATGCAGCAGATACACAAACCTGTCTTAGATCTCTTGACATGCAGTGAACCTTACATTAGGCAGTAGCTCTACAACATGTGGAAAAGATGAGTTATGGTGCTTGGTTGGCAGAGATAACATGTTTTGCTTCCATGATAGCCCAAAGTCTTCAGAAAGGAGGAGCAAAAGGTTACAAGTGCAGGAACCTAGACTCATTCGGTTGTTTGATGGAGCACCATCAGTTCCTAGTGAGACACACACTCCAGCACTTTGCATCTCTTGAATAGGAGCAAAGCCTAGCATACGCATTGCTGCTGCAGGGCAATGTGACACCTTCACTTGCTGATCTGCCATCATTTGCACCTAAATTTGCAAATCCCCACAGATCCAGAACACAAATCACATATCTGCTGCACCTTATCTGCTGCTGCAACTGTAGCAGCATGATCAATCTTTCTGATTCCAGTGGTTCTTTGGTCTTTCAACCTTTCTCCAACTTCAATGCCTGTTTTCCGGAATTGAACAGCCCTAAAAGCATCTCTAGAGTGATGAACCCAGAGATTGAACAGGGAACCGCATGAAATTAATGGAGCATGTGGGACAGGGGGGAGGGAGCATCTGTAGAAAATGTACCTCTCTTGGATTGACCCAGACAGAATGAGCAGCTAGGAGGTTCTTCCCTAGAACTCCAATATTATTCAAGTGCGTGACCGTTCCGTGATCAACATTTCTTGTCTTCACAACCCACTCGTTTTCATACGGAATTTCTGCTACATGCTGTGTCCAAATAACAAATAGCATATGGCTCATTATTATCACAAGTCTGTATGTTTGCTGAAGAAGAAAAAATAATTTTCAATAGCAAATGTAGGAAATGTAGCAGAGAGATTCAATGCCACATAAATTAAGCAAGCTATCAAGGACAAGGAAATTAACAGCAATGATTTGCAAATGGTGCACTGAATCTCTCTGCTACATGAAGGCAGAGGTCAGAATAAAATGATGCATTCTCAAGCTGCATCAAGATGACCTTATTACTCTCATTCTGTGGGGGTGGAAGATAGTCACCATGTGGATACCGGTTTTATGCTTATCAGCTGCAGCTTTAGTTCTGAGCAACAGAGAGTCTGAAGCATTCAGAATTTGGCGAAGTCCATACCAGATTCTGATACGACCTCCAGCACTTCCATGATACTGTTCAAACAGATCTTCCTGAATCTGCACATCCATATCTCACCACAAGCAAGCAAGCCCCGATATTCTCAACTCACTTTTCATGAAGGGATTTCTGGAACAAAACATCATCATGATGCCAGCAAGATGATGAAGAGTATCCATTCAATCTTTAACTAAAATCCTGACCGATTGACATACAAAGTGTAAACCAAGCAAGGATCGGGGGATGTTACGAACATGGAATAACCATGACAGATCTCTGACCTGCAAACAGGAATCTGTGGTCTCTGCAGCCCATAGTTGAGGCAATCCTTCTCCACTGTCCATAGTTGAGCGTGCAAGACAAGCACGAATTCCAAGTCTCTGAACTGCACGGGCCATTCCTGGCACATGTTGTCCACCTGCTTCTGCAAAACATGTCACCTGACCACCGCCCCAACAACATCCACAAACCATATGAAAAGAAAGCTCTGCCACATCCCGACACCTGCACAAACTGGCTGCATCAATGGCTCTGCATATTCCTTGATAAAGATCTGATGCAGCCAGAGCTCAAGGAAAGATGTGTTTATTCTAAATGCTCTCTATGTATAAGAGCTGTGGAGTTGGGGTGCCTACCCCAGAGTGGATAAGCTCAATGCCACAGAGTAATGTGGAGAGATAGGAGTCCTCCTCTGTCATGTGTGACTCATATGGCCAGATGCGACCATGCAACCAGGTGAGCAAGTCTACATCATCAGCAATCCCTCGGCCGAGTTGTTGTGAAGTATGCACATGTGTGTTGATCAACCCTGCCAAGTCTCTCTTGCAACCCAAGAATTGAAAATCAGAAAGAGGTCTTCTTGCACTTCTTCATCATCAGAGACTGGGCATCATCACCATCATCACTCAAAGTTCCAGACAGACAGGATCCCTGTGGTCTCTTGTCTGGTTGATTCTCTGCCACTTTCTCTGGGAAGAGATTTGAAAAGAGCTTCAGACTGATGGTCTCTAAGAATATAAGCAGATTTGTGTCTTAAGAATTCTCAGCTTCCTTCAAGCTTGCTGATGCTTCAACAGAGATGCTTCAAGACAAAAAGGACCAGAGGTTGTGATGGGATTTTGATGATGGGTGTTGAAGCTTTTTACCAGGCAGAATCCAGCGACCTGACAAATCATGCACTTGGGATGATGATCCATACTGCGCCAGCATCGATTCTGTTTTGCCGATTGCAGTGATGTTGCTACCAGTGATGAGCAGAGCTCCGTCCCTGTAAACTGCGGCATCAGGACCCATGGTCACTATACATGCACTGTGGAGCAGCAGCCTTGTTTCTTCAGCTGCTTCTTCGCCTTCCAAAACTGCCTTGTCGTCCTTCTTCTCCATTGCCCTCGTCTTCTTCTTCTTCTTTGTGCAAATGGGTCGAGAGGAAGAAGGCGGAAGTGGATCTCGAGGTCGAGAGGAAGAAGGTGCAAATGGGTGTCGAGGTCGAAGGTTCTCAGCAGATTCTTCTCTGGATCTTCGCGTCCATAGGACCAGGAACGGCAGTCGGGCCCACACCTCGGATCAAAAGGGCAAACCAAATCTCTACCGTGCATTTGATGAAGGATCAGTACACTCTTCATACTGCACAAGAGGATGAACAAATCATCTTGCCATTCTCATGCAGACATGGTTTGCATTCCTGAAGAATGTTTCACTATCAAAACGCGGTCCAAGACTTCTTTGCAGTTTCTGAGGACTGAAGAGGGTTTAGGGTTTCTTCTTGAGTTTTGAAGGTTTCTATTGCCACTCATGTTGTAGGGTTGCCCGCTATCATTTTTACAGTAGTAGCTTGGATTGTGCTCTGGATTCCTGAAGAATGTTTTACTAACAGAACTTGGACCAAGACTTCTTTGCTATTCCTGCAGCTGAAGAGGGTTTAGGCTTTAGGGTTTCTTCTGGAGTTTTGAAGGTTTCTATTGCCAGTAGGGTTACCTGCCATCATGTTTACAGTAGTACCCTTGACTTGGAGATCGTGCTCTGGATTATAGATCTCTGATTTGTTGATGATCAGAGAGGTGTGTTGTTGCTGCCATCTGTACCAGGTTATTGCACAGCTTGTGGGATGAGGGTAAAATCAGGGCAATTGTACCAACTTGAAGCTCTTGGCATATCTGCTGAACTCAAGGCAAAGGTATGCTGAATTCCTTTCTCTGTCTCTGTCTCTGTCTCTGTGCTCTTATCGCCTTCCCTCTTGATCCTGGAGTTCATAAGCACACATGGGAACATAGAAAGAGAGGCAACTTAAACTCATATTGTAGGAATCCTTTTTGAGTTTTTGATTAATTTGTGGTGGGAAGCAGGGGTATGCTCTGCTTTGTGTTGGCTTCTCCCTTTTTGATATTGAAGTTGAAACACAAGATGAGGATGAGGAAATTCTAGTACTCTGATCCAAACCTTGCATGTTCACATACTGCACACATTAGTCCCATACAATTATATGACTAGAGCTTTACAATTTGTTGCTTATACGATGTTGCAGTATAAGACTAGTCTTAATTATAATGAACCTAAATTGCATGTTAGTTGACCTTCGAGGCTTTGGGATCAGATTTGTGTTTGGTTGGCTTGTTAATAATTGTTGGTCCCATGGAATATGTGCCACACATTTGTTGGCTGAAGTTTGGTCAATACTTCACAAAGAGGCAATTTGGTAAGCACAATTGACTTCTGCTGCCACCAAAATCTGTTCTCTAGTTTGAACTGGTATTGAAATTTCTCCAGATTCCCCTAGAAATCTCAAGTTTTGAAAGTGTCATGTACCTTCCAATCCATATGAGTCACTGATTAGGAACTGATTGGAAGTGAGACAGAGGCAGTCCATACTGGATGTTCTGCAGAAACCTCAGTACATGGAATGGGAATTGCATTGTACTGAGGTTGGGAAGCTTATCTAGTTTGTGCGTTTGGTGCATGATTTTCAGGAAAGTGATGACTATGCCCTAGAATTGGCCATGGCTCATGAATGATTCTCACCAACAATTTTGAGAGGTGTAGACCATTGCAGGGAAGCAGTCTCTTTCTGTCCTTTTCTAGGTTGCAGAAATGTTAACTGTAAATACAAATGTACATCTCCTCCCATTTCTTCCACAAATGTGACAGAAATGCACGATGCAAGTTTTGTATAATAGTTGAAGCCTGAACTTTTGGGTGGATTATTATATACTTATACACACCCACTGCGAGGAGCTGAAGATGTCAGTGGTTAGTTGAATTTTATGCCAATTGTTTTTATATTTAGGTCGATGATAATTTCATCCTCAATCAAGGAGTACCCTCAATTATGACCATATAATTGTAACGAAAGTCATTTCATAACCAAAAATGCAGGCCCACTTATTGGCTGGTCATCCACATATAATTGAGCACTTAGAACTTCTTTGACCGATTTCCACTTCTTTCATACCCATTTCCCATACACCAATGCATGTATTTGGAATTATTTCATTCATGTTACTTTTATTTATCATAACATACTGTGACCTAGAAATAAGTCAGGATAAGACTAATACAACATCAAGGCTGCTGCTGCAGCAACTTTTTAGATGTGTGTTGTGGAATCAGATTTATTGCAGCCATTGTGGCAGTTTTTTGCTTCCTTTACAGCTCTGTATCTTGAATCCTTTCCTGCATCAACCTGCTGGACATGTTTTGGAATGTAAGTAGAAGATGATGACATCTCTGTGTCTGGAGCTTCATATGCCTGGCAACACTTTTGTTTTCAGAAAATTCAGGATTTGAAGTACTAATGCCCCATTTAACAAGTGTAACTTCTTCTTTTCTTTGTAGCATACAAACTGCTGCCACTGGCACCTTTGTGTCTTCGTAAATCTGACTGTAAGAAAAGCTCATACACAATTGTATTATATCAGTTCACAACTTCTCTCAACAATTTGTACAGAGATTGTTTCTTTTGTTTGCTCTTTAGAGGTGAAGCTTCTTGGCACATGTAAGTGCTAACCTCATGCTTTTTCCAAGAGTTTGGCATGACAGAGAGGATGAAGGTGTTCTTTGTCTGCAGGACCACTTCCCTGGACCCTTTCTCTCTTCTACAACCAATTCCCATTTGCACAAACATGTGCCAGCATTCATTTGTGAAGAACTGAGGATTAGATGAGTATGTGCATCTCTTTTGTTGATCAACATGGTGTGATCGGGTTTTGTCCTAAGCTATGAAGCTAGTGTTGTTCTCATGCACTGCAAAAGAACTGCCACTGAATCATGCATATGTTGTGTTCTCATGTGCATTACAAAACTGGTGAAGTCAAGACAAAGTACACCCACATGTAATGAGAACATTTGCAATGCGCATTTGGTGGCATTTTTCACTGGATGAAACCAGGGATGGTTGGGAGGCGCTATGCATATGCCTTGTTAGACTCTCTTCTGTACTCCAGAAACATGGTAATTAAAATTGCAGGCTCTCCTTGTACTAGAAACATGAACATTGAAACTATATCTGATTCTCCTCTGGGTTTAAATGTTTAAACAAAGTGTTGGGGGTTTAGGGTTTAGAGTTCTGAGCATGATTTGTGAAAGAAAATCAGTTCCACCAAAAAGATTTTGCAGATCTATTCATTTTGAATTTGATAAGTGTAACACTTGTGAAGTGTGTGCGATCTGTTGTTGATTGGAAATGAAGAAAGAATAAGATGTTTGAACATTTGCTATTGTCTTGCACAAAATCATTAGGCAAGTTCATGTGAAATTGTGTGGATTAGAATATTTCAGAGTTGAAATTGATCAATTTGTGTCGTAGCTTTTCATGAATCAAGTTGTCATGTTCAAGCGCTTGGATTTTAGGGCAGGCTTTTGCTTTTTGTGGCAATTTAAGCTTTTTGGTCATGCAAGTTTTAATCAATCTATCTTTTGTCACTCTTTGCAATAGCTCAATTAATAGATACTCCTTTTTCATACCTAATTTTTCATTTCATACAGATAAAGTAGCTTTGGTTTTTCCATGTAAATTAATATGCTTCAAGTACCATTTTGTTTTACAAAATTGTTTGAAAACTACTTTGAAAAACTCTTCCCATTCATGTTCCCAAAAATAATTCTTTATCAAACACTAGTTATATGATTTATGTTATCAATGGACTTCCCTTGATATTGATACAAGGAATGAAAAAAGTGGTTTTGGAAGGAAAAACAAAGAATGGCAAGATGAAAGTATAACTTCAAAGTGGATGTTAATGGGGCTCTACTAGTATAGGGTACAAAATGAAGGAATCCTTATTCTGACATTGATCTTGACAAAACAAACATGATGATCTAAGTATAAAATCTTTTTTTGCACTAAAGTATTGCCTATTTAAAAGGGTGGTCTATATGTCCATGCATGCCTTTGCAATATGGTTATTGTGGGAGATCACCCTTCCAAAGATTATTTTGAGTTGAGTATGTTCAACCTTAATTCAAATGGCTTTTGGTGTTTTGAGTACACATATAACTAGGTTCCACCTACAAGCAACATGGTATGATACAACTTAATAAAAAAAAAACCTAATTTATAAGGAAAAAAACACCTTCATGGGGTTGCTTCATTTTAATTTGATAATATGATATAATTTATTTCAAATTGGTGTCTTTTATTGGGCCATGTCATTCGATGAGGACCATGTATTCACTTAAATAAATGGTTATTTTTATAAATTGTGAGGTAGTATGGCCATTCGTCTCCAAGATATGTATTCATTGAATTAAATTTTTTAAATGTAGAACAATTATATAAGGAGATTTGATTGTTAGTTTAAATCTATTTTCATCCTACTTTTTTTCAAAACAATCAAACAATGTTTCTTTTTGTGGCAAGATTTTGCATTGTCACACCAAATAAAAGTGCTCACAACTTCTACAAAGGTCTTTTTGGGGGGTGAAAATGACCCCAAGTTGTCATATTTTGAAAAAAAAATGTCTAAACTTGTTATAGGTTTAAACTATAGGTTCTACCAAGTCAACAAATTAAAGCAAGAATCTCTAAAAATTTCTACTCTCCCTTGTATCATGTAGCCAAATTTGATTAAGTCTTCTTTTGCATGATTGTTATACCACCTACCTCACAAAATTGAAAAAAAAAGATTGTTACCAATATAATTCAATTTTTCAATTTTTTACCTTATCTTACTTGCACCCAAAATATAAATGAGTCATTGTGTAGTTTTGTTGGTGGTAAGATAATGCCTTAAAAGGAAGGGGCATTCTTAAAATAAATGGGTAAATAAACATGTGACATATCAAAGTTGACACCCGTTATTTTAAAGAATGCCCATACATGTGGGCATTAACCCAACAATGATCAAATGTAAACATGAATTAAAATTAACATAACATAAAGTTGCATGAAATGGATTAAACATTTGTATCTACTGCAAGGTGATGATGGATGCTTAGATCATGAGATGACCAACGTACCCTTTACATGCAAATGTGCTTTACACCTATTTTCTCAACACCATACACCCATGACTATACCAAAGGTGTCTTTGGACACCTAAGGAAGGCGTTGTTCTAGGACATGAAATGCCCTTTTCTAGAACTAAAAAGAAAAACCATGTGTTCATATAGTAATAAACACAGTTGGGCTATTATGAGAAAGAGGAAACAAACTTGTGGTGGTTATAGGGCAAGTTTTAGGATTCATACTTTTGTGATTTTCAAGAAATAAAAAACTTGATTTTAAGATGTAACCACATTCCTCAAAATATTTCAAAGAAATGAAATAATTCATAATCAAATTGCTAGTTCATTATCAGTTTTTTCATGAAAAATGTTGGGATTTAAAAGTTTTTGAAACAATAAAAACTAATTGTTCTTTCATTCCTTAATTGCTTTCAAAAAATTGGAATTAAGAATTCTGAGACCAAAGGACATACATTCTTTTAAAAATTTCCATAATACATGAGTAAAAATATGGGGTCTTGCATATGTTGGTTGTTCAGTAAAAATCATAGTTTAATTAGTTTTATAACATGGTTATGATTATTATGAAAATAAAATAAAATAATGTAGGGTAAAAAATATCCTCTTCTCTAGGAGGCAAATTCATGGATATGAGGTGCCCTCCAAATACACAAGGGAAATTTCTCCTAGAGCTTTACTACAGTGCACGACATCATGTGAGCGGTAGTTGTTCAAGTCTCAAGAGCACAATAAAATACATATATGATTTGTTTGCATTTTATAAAGTTTTTTTTTTGGGCCCTCAAAATTTTCATAACAATTTTGTTGTTGTTGTTGTTGTTGTTGTTGTGATGTGATGCACACATACATGAGATAGAAGGAGTAAACATGAGTGATTGAAGAGTGCATATTAAATGTTCCTCATGTGATTCTTCCTTTGAATTGCAGTTCTGTTGTCATTTGCAACACAGATTTTGTTTGTAAATGTTGGGTGGAGGAATGTGATCATGATACGTGTACACACATGAGCTGCAGGAGGAGTCATTGAAGAAGAAGAAGAAGCAGCTGCTGATCAGTACAAACTTTTATATATATCTCTGTGTGTGTGTGTGTATTGTGTTTTTCTTTTGTGTTGTATATATATTTTCTCATTTGAAAACCAATTTTTTTTTGTTGAGTGATTGATGTCATGATGATCAATGCAGGCATACTGCGAGTAGTGATTGATGAACTGTACAGATTCAAAAAAATATTTTGATGAATTTTTTTTTGCAGCAATAATTTGTAGTTACCGTCTCAGAATTTTTAAATTTATAACTGTCTCATTTTGATATGTTGAGGCACTTGTGCGCAGATGAAAACAGATTTCTAAGCAACTTAATAGTGCAAACCTACGCGGACTAGCTGAAGCCTGGTGGAAGCTCCTGGCGCAACCCAAATAGATGTAGGCAGTCACCAGCTTGGTGCAATCATCTGCTGCTGCACATGAACGCATAATTATAAGCTGATTGCGTAATGCACACTCATGCACGCCACAGTTCATTCGCAGAATTGTTCGTGCATGTGATTTGTCTGAGTAATGATATTGCATTTTACAGGGAAGTTTTAAAGATCCATATTCCATGTATGCTTCATCATAATTAGCATGTACACAGACAGATTTAGTATAATTCCAAAGTACGGTCGACCGAGAGTTTGTATGAACTATATTGGAGGGTACTAATTATTACTGCAGCTCCAATTTTAATAACGTTATAATCAGTAGTAGTTTATAGAGTACGTGAGTCGAGCTTGATTGCAGCAGAAGTAATATTAAGCTGATGCAGAATAATTATAAGGAATTGAAAACTGCACGTCAATGTACTACATTGCCGGATCTGGACATGCAAATGTTTCTAACTTTCTATATTCTTGTTGGGAATCAATCAACTTTTGATAATTTCTTCCGTCGACCGAGATGAAAATCACCCAGCATGCATGCAGTTAATCATGCTTAACGGGTCACGATAAATTCCAAGTTTTAGTCGAATACTTGATCCAGCTTATTATAAGGTTGTGATCTGATCTGATCAGCAAGCATGCAATCTGACTCCTGAGCATGTTCTGTAGGGCGAAAGCCAGCCAGAACTTATAAAAGAAGTGATTAAAACTTTGTAGTAGGTAGTACATGTCTGGAAACCGGCCCGTGTTGTCCTCACAAGAATATAGTTTATAAATTGCCTGCACTTGTACAGTTTTCACAACGACGTTGTCATGAATGCAGCTAGCTATTCAGCTTGTGCGACAAATCGATCTCACGGCAGGGCGACTAAGTTAAGTGCGAAACATTCGCAGCACGTACCCATGCAGCTTACATGCACTTGAAGATCATGGGTAATTAGTACATGTAAGCATTTCATTTTTTTTCTCCCACTTCAAGATTTCTTCAATTTTGGGCTGTTGAAACTAGGGTAATTTTTGCTTCCAATTAAAGTGTGATGTAGCCACAAGATTAGCAATCATCCACAAGAGGAATTAGACAAAATTTGGCGACTTGATGTAAGGAACTTATTGTCTAAATATGTTGATTTCAAGAAAACAATCTTTTGAGATCGATCTGGCTACTTCAGTGCAGAATTTTTAACAAAATTCCTGTTTATCAGTTGCACTACTTTTTTCCTTTTTCTTTTTTTTGTTGTCATGAATCAAAATCACTGATTGAAACCTCCAAAAAGATTTGCATTTTTGAAATTTTGACTTTGGATTTTTCTTTTTGGCACACTTTCGCTATTAACAAAAAAAAAAAAAAAAAAAAAAAAACCAACTGAAACTTATGCTTCTGTGAGTGTTTGTGCAATTGCCACCATCCATAGGAAGAGATAGAAAAAGTGGTGATCATCCCTAGGAAGATAATTTAGTCACATCTGACTACAAAAGTTCAAATCTTCAATCATCCTTTTATATTTAGATGGCTAGTAGGCTACTAATTGTGACAAAATATAAAAATCACATGACTTTAAATATCCTTTTCTTTGTGATGTAGTTTGGCAATTGAAACCCCCCTCATAATAACTTCATTTTTAATCAAATTACTTTTCTGTGAATTTTCCAAAACAAAGTTATCAGTTTTTAAGAATCAAAATCTGGCGAATTTGGGCCACTTTTTTGATGAAAAATCCATTAATTGTATGGGTCAAAATCAATTTTTTTCGAGTCAAAATTTGACAAAATTTTGCCAATTTAAAAAAAAAGGGGGGGGGGTGAACTATTCATCCTTGTTGGAAAGAAAGAAAAAATAAATAAACAATTAAAAAAAATCCTATATAACCTACCATACCTAGACAGAATAAGCAGCAATACTCAATGCAGGTATCTAAGACCCGATTCTTATGCATAAACAATGATTATTACCAAAAGAACAATTGAGGAAATTGATAACAAGGGGGGGGGGTATTACATTGACAATGAAATTGGTAAATTGATGAGTCTAAATTATTATCATTATTTTTGGATATTGATACCCTGTATTGTTAAAGAATTAAAAACTAAAATAAAAACCTACCCAGCCAGTTATGGAAAAAAAAAGAAAAAAGAATAACTGACCATTAACACCGGGTTTGTACTGGGTATTTGATACCAGCTTGTGTGGGACAGAAATAAATAATTTCACAAAGAGGCAGGTCCCATGGGTATATATGAAACCCCCTGCAACCCTAAACCCATTTGCAATGTTTCGGGTATATACAGGTACCATAAACCTTAAACCCTAAACCCATTTGCAACTGGATGTTTTCTGCCTAGCAGTTCTGCTTGAAGAACTTCCAACTGCACACATTGGCAGCCTCGTGAGTGATTCATGAACTCTAACAACTATGGTAGATTTCTTTTCAACTTTTCTCATAATTGCTGCAGTTTGCTTATATATATATATATGTATATATATATAGAGAGAGAGAGAGAGAGAGAGAGAGATACCACAATCACCATTAAAGTTGAATATATATGTTGTATATTTTTGAGACTCTCTCTCTCCCATATCTCTCAACACATGTGATTGAAAGTAGACATGATTAAACATTAGTATAACACCTTTTCTCATGAAGTGACAATCTTTGGTGGTTGTAAATTATAAATGCATTGCTATCCAATTTTAAGCTGTAGAGTGGGAAAGATGTGAAGCCAAGAAATTGCATTGAAAATCATGAATAATTGAGAGGGAAGAAATCTTGAGAGAACTTTTACATTTGTGCGGTTTTAGTTGGGAGAAGGGGGTGGGTGGGGTGGGATGGATGTCCACATTAATGTTAAAACTACAATATATATGCACTCGACATATATTTTACATTGAAATGGATGAAATTATATAATTTGTCTCATATATGCAGGTCCTAAGCCCAGTGCTATAAGGGAACCCATATTCTATTATAGTGTATAGGGTGAACCAATAGTTACCAGTGCACCATGATGGATGGCTGTGAATGGACAGAAAACACTTCTCCATTGAAGCTAATCGCGGTAATTAGCTTAGTTGCTGATTTTATTATCTTCCTGCTAATAACCCAATAGCCCTTGACCACATCTTAACCATCTATCTACATGCATCTTACTTGTGCACTAACCACCTATTGTCCTGCTTGCTTAACTACCTACAGGACTTTACTTTTACATCGTCAACTTAAAACTCAATTGTCAAGTTGATCAACTCAAGAGAGGTTCATCCACACCTGAATCATAATGGACTTCCAATGGAGGTTGTGCTGTGGGCTGTTTGTTCACTCTTGTTTATATAATCGGGCCCAACACCCACCAGCACACCTTCCATTGAAAATCCAATATGGCTAGTTGTGAATGAACCACAATTGAGTTACCATAGTTCCAGCTTCATAATCTATATGGCATGTGAATACTCCACTTCCACCTCACATGCAAGTGGGTAAGTATGATAGGTAATTGTAGGTAAGCAACATGAGTGGTTGCTCTGTGGGCAGGTAAGTAGGGTCAGTATATGACGTTTACTGGGTAGGTAGATGCATTTGAATGGTTAGTACATAGCTAACCATCACGATTCCTAACTAAAATTCAAAGTTGTGATTTGTAATCCTTTAAAGATAGGTGATTCTTCTTTGGTACCTCAATCCTGAATACACCTTTGTGGTGTGCCAATGTGACTTTTTTGAGGGGGGAGGGGAGGGGGAAAGTAGATCCAATTGGTTACACAAAAAGTATTTTTCTTTACATACGGTTAGATGGTAATTTGTAAATGTTCATAGCTTCCTGACAAGAAATTGCAAAAGGGAACATATTTTCTTTGTCATTAGTAGCATGGCCAAATGTTTCCCATAGCTACATGATGATGGTTGCCAAGTTCATTTTCTAAAATATTTAGTTCACCCAAACCACATTGACGTCCACTACATCTAGTCATATCCATATGAGATCATGTAACTAAATGAACTAACCCTCGTAAATCTCTCCATTTGTACATCTACTACAAAGGTTAAATGAAAGTCCCAAACAAACACCTTCCTAAAAAAAGAAATATCATTTGCAATCTTCATCAATAAAACCTAGCCACGACATGATGAATTCCACCGCATTCCACATAAGCATCATGCATTGCCTATAACCATATAATCAACCAATAGAGTCCATGAGCTTCAAACTTTTTAGGTGTTATCCAAATTGGAAGGCTTATTTCCTCTTCACTTCAGTTGCAATTTTCTTATCAAAACTCCACTATCACATTTATTTATGTGAGTGACTTCCATTTATTCCTAGATGGATATAAGAGTATTTGGACATAAATCAAGCCAAATATCACTAAGAATTACCATATGCACCAATTGGATTCCCAAATTTCAGCTCCACAAACTAAAGATATAATAAAATGTCAGAAGTTTCAATGAGAGAAAATGAGATATCCACACAACATCAATAACCATTCTACTAATATTTGTTTAAAATAATATGCATAATACATATTGTTGCCCTACCCTTTGTTGTATTGAAACTAGTTTTCACAATTGTCCTTCCTTAAGCAAGCTATTAACATAAGGGGAAAAAATGCATGAATGTCAAGTTTCAAAATTGTATTTTTTTTATTATGATTAAAAAAAAAACATGATAAATTACATCCACAATTTGAAGAGCCATCATACACTAAGAAGTAGTGTATCAAATACCTGATACATTTGTGGTAAAATGTTGCCTCAATACATTAGATGCTATAACTCACCTAAAAACATTAGCTAGCAAAGTCCTCCCTTGGCCACTTTTCAAACCAACATCCAAAAAAAATTAAATCATATCATTTAAAGAAGATGTAAACTACACCATGGTAGCAGGTACATGTGTGATGTAACCACTAAATTATTTGAGTTTTACAACAAGAAAGTTAGATCCCAAAAAGAAATACAAATTGTGCATCCATTGAACCTGTCTTCAAGTTTTCATTCCTATGAAAATTTTCCAATCAATGTACTAGTTGATGTCCATCTTAAGCTTTCTTTTTATAACAGTCTATTCAATGAACAAATGTACTACATCATTTTTTTTCATGTAATTGGTTGTGGATGTGCTTGTTAAACAAGTATGTAACAAATTTTTGCAAGGATGACACAGGCTTCAATAATTTGATCTAACATCTTTTCCCACATTCCTCCAATCTCAAAATTTTGAAGTGACCTATGTGTTTAGGCATTCCAATATCTACACACATTCCCATTTTATTTTAGATTTAGTTAAAGAAAGATTTTTTCATAGTTTACATTAACTTTTTCATTTACACCATTTTGCAAACTCTTGAACCTTAACATTCTAGGAGTTTCTTGAGCCTAGAAGTTAAAGATGTGTGCAAGATGGAAAATTTTGCTAGTCTAACTCGTCAATTTAATTGAATCCATGGTTATTTAATAAATTTTTTTGGTGTTGGTTCCATTGAAGTGCATGTGTCAATACAACACATGACAAACTAAATAGAAAAAATAATGTAAGGAGGCTATAAATCATAAAAGAAAATTAAGTTGAAAAATTTAGAGCTCCTAAGCAATTTTATGACAATTTTCTCTATTGATTTTGTTTTGCCTATTTGTGAACATTTGAATTTGTTGTCCACATACATAAGAATTTGTTGTCAATCATGTAGATATGCATTTGTTGCCCACATACATTTGACATTCATGTGCATGATACATGAAAAAATTGAAATGCCTACACCAAACAACTTGGGGGGATTTGAACCTTAATCCCAAAAAAATCTTGCACATTGTAGTTTGGGCTTTTACTTGCACCCAAACCCACATTAGTAAACAAACAAAAATCAAATCAAATCAAACAAACAAAAACTTGCCACCACAATTAACAAGTGACAACAACGTCACCACATTTATTAACTTGTTGAAATTTGAGCAATTGCATAGTAGAATTCAAATGCACCAAAACAAAGTTGAAATGTTGCCATTTGGAAATCATTAAGCTTGATTGTGCATTGGTACAATGTTGTTATGAAACCAACTACACAAACATGCACTAGTAGCCCACAAATGAATTGCAACTTTAGTTAACAACATATAAATCCTCATTGGACTGAATCATGCACCCCATGTTGCATTTGGTTGTCATTCCAATCACAAATTGTTGTGTAAAAGGAAAATGTATCCAAATTGAAAAAAATCTAAGCATGCATATGAGAAACTAAGTCAATGCGGGTTGTCAATTGATTTTGTAGCTTCATCTTCATGAAAGCAAGGTTTAAAAAAATGTGTTCATCCTCCATGTTGCCCAACACCATGACCATGCAAAGCTCAACCAACTCAAAGCACTTCAAGAAATGTTTATTCAAAATTTTGTTATATCCAGGGTAAAATCAAAATCAAAGGAGTTGCCCAAGTAAATGGACATTCCTTAAAATTGCATTTTTGTATGTTTGAAAGATCATAAGGGAAGCATAATAGTTTGGATTTTCATAATCTTTTTGGGAATATTTTTCATTAATTACAAAGTTTACATGCTCAAAGCTTAACAAAAATAAAAAAATGTTTTTGCATGTTCAAAACATTCAAACCTTGAGAGTGGACAATCCTTAAATTTTTTAAGCACTCTTTTTTTCTACCAAATGTGCATTATTCCTTTTGAAAATTAGAAAGGATTTTAACATTGATGATTAGAAGGGTAGAAGGACTTGAATTGATGATTTTTTTTTTCATAACCCATTTGAACACATTTGGTTCAAAAGTGTTTTTGACTTTGAGTATTACGGAATTGAAAATGTGGCTTTAACAAAAGTTGTTCATATATATGTGATAGAGGGCATGAATGCATAATATACATGACATAAAATCAAATTTTAGTAAAAAATGCATTTATATTTAAAATGTAGTGTTAAAACCTTGCTTATAAAACAATGTTTTGCATTTAACATTGTTTAGTTAGTAGAAATTAACCAATCCTTTCAAGGATAATTCTCAACCTTTAGAAACTAGAATAGTTCCTTAAAGGCCTCAAAATTAATAATGGATTTACCTTGTTGAAACAAATGATGAATTGCAACAAATTGGGTATATTTTTTCATTCACTCAACCTTTCTTGCATTTGCAACTTGAGTAACAATTTTATCTTGCCGTATGGATGCATACAATTTTTCATTCTTTACATGGGCATTAGTAGGGTTAGAAAAATATGCACTAACTATAACTCTAGGTCTAGCCACAATACATTTCTTCACCCTTAAGTGTTTGATTAAAGAGTCAAGTTTAGGCACTAGCAACTTTCCACTTTCAATTTTGGAGCAAACATCAAACATTTCACCATCCTTCCCACAAATAAGTTCAAACTAACAAAATGTTGTAGCCCATCAATCTTGGTAAACCCTATCATTTCTCATTTTGAATCATTGTTCATGGGTTCTATAGGATCTTCTAAAAGGATTTTGATGATTTTTTGATTGACTTTATTTTTTCCTTTGAGAAATGCACTTGAGTCATTGTCCTACAATGAGGACCAAATGAACTATAATTGTGGGTGACATACTAGGAGAAATAGTAAAAGATTTTTTATTATATGTACAAAAGTGAAGATTGCATTACTAGAACTAGCATGCATCAATACAAAGGTGCTAAAAAATAGTTGGAACTTGAAGTTAGTTTATGGTTTTAAAGGTGCCACAACTAGGATAAAAAAAGTTTAAAAAATAAAAAAATGCAAGGAACTCACTATTTGAACCTTAGCACAAAAAAGATGGAGCACCAAGCAATGAACATCACGATCAAAATAGTAAGAACCTTAGAATATTGAAATTAAAAAACTAAAAAAATTTAAAAGATTGACAATAAGGACATAAAAAAAATCATAAAAAACCTCCAAAACATTGAAACGTCTAGAGAATTGAAAACAAATTGAAGATTAGTTTAACAAACATAAAGGCAAATAGTATACATAATAAAAACCTACAAAACACCAAGATCTTCATACAATTAAAAACTTGATGATGGATGCAAGGGTGACAAACACACTTAAGAAATTATAAATACCAACATAACACCAAAACTTTAGAAAAATTGAAAATTGACAATGAACAAAAGGGCAATGACACATGAGTGACAAAAGATAAAAATAAATCATAAGATTTACAAAATATTGAAACCTCCAAAAGTTTGAAGAAAACTTGAAAATCGATGATGAACACACAAAAAAAAAGGTCATAAGAACTTGTAAAACATTGAAACCTCAAGGTTTGTTGAACACAAGGGTGTGGACAACAATAATAATAAAAAAAAAACAAGAACTTGCAAAACAACGAAACCTCCAATACCTTGAAAAAAATTTAAAGATCAACAACAATAGGTTTGGAATAACAAACACATAGAAAAGATTGTAAAAACCTCAGAAGACTAAGATTGAGATTGTAAGAACCTTAAAAAGACTTGAAGATTGATGACAACAGGTTTGGATCTTGATAGGGGTGACAAAAAGGTGTTTGATTTCAACAACCTTGGACTTTGCATATTCATTACCAAGGACAACTTCAACACATTTTTCTTGCAAAGGTGAGCATAGAAAATGATCAATAGTGAAACAAAAAGTTAGAAGCTTAAGAACTTAAAATGTGATGATCAATTCCATTTTGTGTTTAACCTTCAAAACTTGTACCTTCAAAAACAACATATACATTTTGCCACCCTACTATTACACATTTCAAAAATTCAAGAAGTCATAGATCACAAATCTAATGTAATGCTACAAGTTAGATCAACAAGGGCAAAAATTAGAACAACAATTAACAAGAAAACCAACTCAAAAATAACCTAGATGGTCATGAAGGTGAGTGTGTACCTTAAAATTGAACTCATTTTGCTTTCATTATATATGGGTGAATGCATCAACGAGTGGACCAATATTGATGTTGCATTGTAATTTCTTACAAATTGGTTTTGTTCAAAACCATTTGGTTCAAGTACCACAATCAATATTCATCCAATGGAGTCATGGATTTTGATTTTAAGTTATCAATTGAAATATGAACATGCATATGTGATCATATTTTCAATTAATGACCTTAAGTTAAGTGGGTGGATTTTTGAAATTGTAACACATGAAATGTTATTGTAACTATTTGTATATGGACTTTTTAGTGGGCAAAATTGATGCATTAAAAAAAAACCTATATAATTTTGTATTTTTTAAAATTTAAAATTTGTGTGCACATGTACAAAATGACAATTCAAATATGAATTTCTTTTTTGGAATTGATAAATTGTTACTACTTAGCTAATTAATCATCCTAAGGTTTGAAAAAATACAAAGGAAATGAATTTATGAAGATGTTATCATGTCCTATTTTTTGGTCCACTCATTCATGCATTCACACCCTATAAACTTCTTACATCATTTGATGCAACAATGCTCCTTTGTTGCACCATTGCAACATAACCAATGTATACAAAGTTGGACTCAAACAAATGCAACTACGAAATGGACCAAAGTAGCTTCTAGCATATCAAATGCAATGAGCAAAATCTTTGCACCTAAAATTTCTTGCAAGGATGCCTTAATGTGTGCAATTTCATCCTAGTACTCAAAAGCCCACACAATATCTTGTACCCGTACAAGTGGTGACCTTAGATAGTGAGCTTTCACGGCTATTGGCTGCTTTTGAGACTAATGGTTCATGATTGTTGGTGATGGAAGCAAATAGCAAGGGAATGGAGTGCTGATGAAGACCCTGCATGAATGTAGCATTTGGCATACAACAAAGCCACTCAGTTGCATTGGGTGACACCTAATCCTAACCATCCATGTGGAGGATGTCTATAGCACCCTTTCATGTTATCAAATCCTAGCACCTTTTCCAAATCCAACGGCCAAATTTCCTTAAAGCCATTCACCAAGTTTTTTTTTTTTTTTTTGTGGCCACATGGTGAAATTTGCCCAAAAAAAGAAAAAGAAATAGAAAAAGAAAAGAAAAGAACACTGGTCACAATAGACGTCCTCAGTTTCATGAACTTTTTTCATCTTGATTATTCCTTTTGGATTATTACTTATTACATGATGAAAAAAAGTGCGAGGTACTATGATTACCAGGACTAGATTTATTTTAGTCAGATTGCTAAGGTTGTGCTTCTGAAGAAGGGACATTGATGTATCCTGTTTAAAAATCAGTGTAGGAAAGGACTGATTGCAATAGAGATATCCGTAAAGTCACCCTGTCTTCACTCTGTCGTTGGCCCTCCTTTCACCCCCCTAACCCCTCTTTTAGTGGTATCCGCAAAGTAAGGAAATTTTATTAAATCTCAGTATGAAATGCTGAAACTCAGTACGAAATTCTCAATCTCAGCATTTAATGCACAAGGTTCGATAGGAATTATAGTAGCTGTACAGGTAGGAGCAGTGAAAATCTATGTAGCAGCAGTGGAGGCGCTCAGGAAAATGATGGTTTCCTGAGTTTCACCCCCTCCTTGAATGCTAATGTACTTTTTTGCAGGTTTTTTTTTTAATCTCACCCTCTGTATGACCAAACTCAGGGTACTGGTGCTGTCTTTCCTGACTTTACGGATATCTCTAATATGCAAAGGTAATATACATAAGTGTAAGTTGAAGCTCATGGGTGTGGAACATTCTCAAAAATAAGCGGCTAGGACGAGGTGGTAATTTGGTCAATCATTCCCAATACTATGTCATGCCTTGACATGATTCAACCAAAGAAACCTTACTGAAATTTTTTAGGTCATCCTTGCTGTTGGGTTAATTTTTTCCCTTAAGGTAAAACAATTTAGTTGAGAGGGAAACTTGCCTTCAAATTGGATAATTTCACATGAATGTTGAAGCTGTAAAACATTGTGTATTTGGAGTTGGAAGTGTTGGACTACCTTTACATAAAACAAACTCAAATTTCGCGTACTTTTACCATTGTTGTGAAAATTGTTGGAATAAATTTGGTAGAGTGAGCTTTGGCCTCTAGATCTTATTACATGAACGGACTCGTTTATAATTACAACAACAACGGGCCGGAAAATGCAGGTTCATCGTGAGTGGTAATTAAATCCCCCTCACACAATCAATAACACGGTGTGCATGTTGAGTATGTACGGGGTAGTGCTAGTGTTCATTATTTCTAGGGTATAATTTGCTTCTTCGACCACTATCTTTCTTTCACAAATTATTACCCATGTGGAGAGCTCATGATCTTTGTTTCATATCTTGGTATATTTCTTGTTCGTGATTTTTCTAAGTTTTATGGAAGCTGCATGTGATAGATGTGGGTGGGCCTATTTGGCATCAATCTGTGATGGATCTTACCCAATGCGCTCAGGCAGAAGATATGTTTGGACTAGTGCTTCACATCATCACCCAAGTTCATTTCAAATCTCTTTTTAATTCCTCATATGTGTTGCTTATGTGAAAGGATACTCTCGAAAAATACAGATGCCCTCGTATTATCATAGGAGGTCAGAATTGGCTTACAAAAGGGCAATGGAGATTTGTGTGCATGTTTTCATGTGTGCAATATTTTTTAAAGCTTTGAAATTGTTGTGCACTGATCTAGTTATTCACAATAGTTAACCATCTTTAGGTGCATGAATGAAATGCAACATATATTTCTCTTGCAAAACCAAAGACAAAACAAGGAGTGTGTCACACTTTGGCCTTGCCATTTACATTAAAAAGCATTAAGACAAAAGAAGACTTATGAAAACTCAAATATTTCACCATGCAAAAATATAATCTTCAAAAACCCCTCTAAAATAAACCAAAATCCTTCAAGATATTATAACTCTATAACTAATCTCAAGTTTCAACACCAGCCAAAAATATCATCTTTCAAACATCCTCGTATAAAAATAGACCTATTATTACCTAGGGGCCAAAATCCCTTAAGCTACTATACTCTATGATGAATCTAAACATAATATCCTTGCCTTGGTAGGGTAGGGTGAGGACTAGGGACAAAGTAAAGAAGGTTCATGATATGGAAAGACCTGTGCTCTTTGACCATTGCTATTATTTTATTTTAAAGAAAAACAGAGCAATGTAAGATTTCATGTACAATTATTTTTGGTTGTTTCATGTATTAAAATTTTGATTGCACCCAGTAATTAAATTCATTTTTTTGCGAACCCATGTTTTTATAAAATTTTCATCAATGCTGACCACCTTACAACAAGCCATTAGAGAACGAGAGTTGGGACTAGCTACCAACCATACAAAACACATGCATATGAAATATAACCTACATTGTGGTTCCATATATAATTATCTAAAAAACCATTTGGACAATGTAACCTATGTAAGCTCTATGTAATATCATTTGGTAATTTGTTTTTTTATTTTTTAAAATATTAATTAATTAACTAATTAATGTCTCCTTTTGTAATTGCTGGCTGGTGTTTATCTGAGGTTCTTTTTCCAAACACATTCTATTAACATCAAGTTCATAACAGACATTGTGTCCAACAACGAACTTTGAAGTAGAAGCTGCTAGGACTTGATTAATGGAGCAAAAAACAATTGATTTCAAAAGTGATGTTGAGAGTTTAGAACATTCATGTACATTACGGTGTAAAGTGCACATATCACCATAATGGACACATATACCATTGTGCACTCTTTCCTTCCCATAATTCAAATAATGTACACTAAGTGCATAGCACATAAATGAATGCCAAACATTAAAACATGGAAAATTATAGTGGGTACTAAGTTAGAGCATCTCCAGCGGTGCTCAAAATGCGATCCTGCACAGTAAAAATGGATGAAGAAAATCCAACACATGCCGATTTGACTCAGGAAAATGGTTTTGGCTCGGCATAATTACAACAATTTGCAGTGGCTAGTACAAGGCTCAGGAGTGCTGTGCACCTGCAAAAAAAAGAGTGTAATAAATATGATCTAACTGCTGCTCAGTGTTTCTGATTGGCTCATCATAATGATTGGTCCAGGTGGTTTGTTATTAGTAGTCCCTCACCTATTTGCTACCCCAGTTTCAGTTTTATTGGTGGGGTTGCCAAAGAGTACAAAACTAAACTTGGATGTGAAAAATATTTTTCGGAGGGTCACATACTGAGCACCGCTGGAGATGCTCTTAGTAACCATAACAGAAGGGGTCACTTGGACAAAATGTTTTTTTGAGGATGGTGGGTTGTCCTGGATAAAGTATATACTTAATTGTAAGTCAATCTTTTTTTGACTTGAAAATTGTTCGCATAGCTAAGTTCCTAGCCTAGTAGAACTCTATTTGATTGCCGAATTAAATCCCATCTTCATTGTTGTGGTAGTAGTGTGGTGTCAAAATGATTGCTCCTTTGTTGCCTCCGTCCAGAGGGAAAAGAAAACTTTGCACTTGTGTAGTATTTGGGTTTAAAATATGGCTTAAACTTGGAATTGATTTGTGAGTGAGAATTCGTGAAAACCTAGGTACAATTTATAATAAGCCACTTTAGCAAAATTCATTTCATTTTGCATTCAAATTACTTAACCATGTTACACAATTTCATCACTTCTTGTGATTTCAATTCAACTAGTGATAAAGTTCACTAATTAAATATCTTTTGCCAATGAAGTAATAAACAAATACCTTGTTTTGAACTGAGCCATTTCTCTAGAAATGTATGTAACCCTGTGTTTGAAGATTCATGCTAGTTTATTTTGAAGGACTCTATAAATTTTGTATCATGGAGTTCCAATGAAGTCAAAGAGGGCATGACGCATCTGTTGGGTATTGTCACATGGGTTAGTATTAATAATGGGTTCTTTTAGATGAATTTTCACACCACAGCAACAGGGGAAAAAAAAGAAAAAAAGGTGGAATATTTTCTCACAAATGCTATTAAGTTTTTTTTACAAAAAAATTGTTTTTTAAAAGAAAGGAAAATCTTGGTTTTTGAAGAAATGTTGTTATTTTTTTGACTATTTTCTTAGTTTGGGGGCAGTTTGCTAACTATTTGAAGAGAACTTTGAACAGTTTTCTGAAGATTGTTGACAAGAATTGCTAAATCTACATGCTTGCCACCTACCCCTACTTCAGAAAATTGAGGGGAAAAACCACTAATAATTGTTTTAATTGTGCACATCCTAGCAAGTACTAATTTGTTTCTTACAAATTGTGTATAGCTTTGAAAATAGGAGAAATTTCATTTTGATAACCACAAAAGCGATTCATGACTTCAAAATGAAGTACTTTTCATTACTTTGCAACTAAAATTTCTAAACATTGTACAAAAAAGTTTAAATCCAAAGAATAAATGAAATATCTATAATTTATGAAAAATCATTTAGAAATGTAATCAAAGAAATTTTTCACCTACAAGCTGTCTCTTGCAATTCATGATCCTACATATTTTATAAAAATTTCAAAAAATCGTAATATTTATTAATTCTAGTGATGAGCAATCAAAACTGGTATATGAGGGATTTTTTGGGAATCCTTTGTATTTGTCGTCCATGAAACATTTCAAAAACAATTAAAAAACTAACTATCTCATTTTCAAGCCTAATTATTTCATTTTTTAAATAATATTTTTCAAAAATTAACTTTCTTATTAACTATTATCCACTTTTCAAATAATTATTTCACTTTTTTTTCCCCTATCTACCAACATGGATATGAAAAATAAATTAACATGTGTCTTTCCATGTCCATGAGATGTCTACTCAAGGACACTTAATATAAAGTTTGAGATCTACATTCGTTAAATGACCATTTAGAAGAGGATATTAAATAATTGATCAACTTATCTTTATCATCTTATTATTATTTAATTTTAAATACATATATTAAAATCATCCTATATTAATTATAAATCCATTATTTCAAATTATTACAGATTTCATATTATAATTAAATTAATTATTTGAATAAAATATATTTTATTCTGTAAATTAATTAACTTATAATTTCTAACCAACAACCAATATATTACATCCTATATTTTTATTTGCATATATATATATATATATATATATAAACTGGTGTCCCTACCCCCAAGAATGTATATATTAATTTAAATTAAATTTGACATTGACATAAATAATGATGAATTATTGAAAACCATATGAAAACATTAAAAAATATATAAAATAAAATAACTTCAGGTCCATTCATTCCTGGCATTTATAATTAGGTAGCAAAATAATAATACCCAGGTCCTAACAGAACACAAGAAGGAAGGAAGAAAGAAAGGAAGGGAGTGAGGGAGGGAGGGAGGTACCACAAAATTACAAAGACTGAAATTCTGGCTTGAGGGTTTGCACTTTGCCAGTGTGCAGTAGCAGCAGCAGGTCCAGAGCTCCAGCTTCTTCTTCTTCTTCCAAGCTGTGTCTTGCAATTTGGAGCTGAAGTTTCTTCTTCTTCTTCTTCTTCCAAGCTTTGGTTTTGTACCAAATTTGTTGTAAGCTTTTTTGTTGTAGCTGAATTGCTGCATCAGCAATTTGCAGAACTTCATACTTTTCCATTTGTGTTTTTGTAATTTGAAGAGCTCTTGAATTTTTCTTGTTCTCCATCAGTTCGCTGCTAGTATGTCCGACAATAGTGCTCGGCCAGGTTCGTGTTTAGATCAGGAGCAGTTAGTAGTTCTAGGAGGAGGATTTATGAACTCAGAAGCTGCAGCTGCAAGAAATGGTAGTGGCATGAATATGAGCAGCAGCAGCAGCAGTAGTATGGTGATCGGCATGCTCTCTAGCACAGGCTCTGATCGTGATATGGACTTGTTGCAGAGTTTTGATCTGCAACAGTTTGCGCAACTTCCCTCGTGTACATCAAGCTCTGACGATCATAGAAGAAGTTCATGCAGTACTATAAATTCAGCTGACGGTCATGGTGGTTTTTATGCTCCAGGAGCAGCTCCAGCTCATGGGCAGCTGCAGCGCCCAGACATGAGCTTCATGATCAACTACTTTGATCAGTCCTTGCTCATGGAGAATAACAATGAGCTCCTCCACATGAATTGTACAGATGTTGTTGGGTCGAAAGCTGATGATGAACCTGGAGAAGAAGAAGAAGAAGAAGCTGTCGCCATTTCGGCTAGTAGCTGCATTGACGACCAGTTGGCTGAAATTCTCTTGGATCCAGATTTGAAATTGCGAGCTTCAGTACCACAAGCTTCATTGCACAATTCGTCACTGCCTGCAGTACCCGAGCATCTGCAATATTTTCGACTCGGCAACAATCAGCGGCATCAGCTATTGCATGCAGCTGGTGCTGATCTGCAACACCGCCATCTAGTAGAAGCGTCACAACCGGCGGCGATTTGCAGCAGTTCGCAAACGAAGAATCGGATGCAGCCGGGAAGCTGGCAGCAGCATACGGAAGCTGTCGTTGTGCAAGCAGCGTCGACGACGTCCAACCTGCAGCCATTGCAGCAGCTTAGACATCGTCGCGGTCTTTCCTTCCTCAATGATATTCAACCCGTGCAGCCACCAAAGCTCGTGCCGCCTGCAAGTGTAATCCGACCTAGTGCAGCTTCTTCTGAAATTATATCTCAGCAACAGCAGCAGCTCGCAGTCTCTCCATTTTGTAGCAACAACGTGACTCGTCCCGGAGCTTGCAGCAGCCCTAGTGCAAAAACAAAGAATTCCACGAATTCGACATCGAATTTCTCAGGTCCTGATCAGCTGCAGCACATGAGGCCGAGTGCCGGTACTCTGGAGTGCAACAACAACATCGAACCCCTGGTCTCACCATGCAGTGTTCTCACTTCACCGAGACTCATTTCAAAGCTGGACAACTACCGAGGCAAATCCTATAATTGTCGTGGTGCAGGTGTACTGCACGAGCTTCAGGGTAGCTTACATGAGCTTCTTCCATCGCCAACAGCTTCCGCAGCTGAAAGACCGCATAATCATAGTAACGACAACAAACGGTTACAAGCTGCTGAACATGGTCCCGTCATGTCCATGGCCGATCACGACCCACGTCCTCGAGTTGCAGCAGCGTCAGGAGCAAGTTTGTCAGCTAGACGAAACAGTTCAGAAACCTCGACAGACGCTGCTGCAGAGGCATGTACTCATGAGGCCAGGGTCTGCATGCAAACTAGACCCAAGATCAGAAAGAGGATGAGGCCGGCGCCAGCACAGCTGATCAACGTCGACTGCTGCAAGAAGAAGAATATTATAGGCATCGTGGATCATGAGCCAGTGAAGAAGATGGTGCAGCAGCAACTGCAGAGTCAAAGAATGACACATATTGCTGTGGAGCGCAACCGCAGGAAACAGATGAACGAGAATCTGGGCACACTCCGGGCCCTTATGCCTGGCTCTTACGTTCCCAAGGTAACGGATCCATATGTACATGATGTATGCCCAGACTCCAGACAGCTAGAGCTCTGCACAATATATAATCCTAAGTTGCACACTCCTCAAATATTTCCAATATGTAAATTGCTTCCAAACTCCGTGAGCTTCTTGCAGATCATCTTCGACTTCTAATATTGCACGCATGAATCTAGTATTAAGTTTGCAATCTTTTGTGGATCTTTTTAATTTATGATGATCTCAGTTTGATTTGAAATATATTCCTGTTGCATAATTATGTACAGGGAGACCAAGCGTCCATAATTGGGAGTGCAATAGAGTTTGTGAAGGAGCTAGAGCAGCTTCTCCAATGCTTACAAGCGCAGAAGAAGCGTCGCTCTTACACTAGTAGTCAGCTCAACAACAATGTGATGCAGAGGTCCACGAGATCTACTTCAGTACCCATGATCATGAGTCCCTCTGGCATTATCATAAAGCCCAACTCAGGCGGTCTACTGGCACTCACATTGCAACCTGGTGCAGCAGCAGCAGCATCCTCAGCTGCAGCTACTGCAGCATTCCAAGACTTATCATCAACCGACATGAAATTGTTGCCGGAGGCTGCTGCTGCTTCTGAGTCGGATCAGGGGCTTGTTCTAGGAGCTGGAGCTGCTGCAGAGACGAACAGCAAGTCGGAAATGGCGAATGTGGAAGTGAAGGCAGTGGGTTCCAATGCTTGGATCAAGGTCTTGGCGCAACGAAGATCACCAGGACAGCTGCTGAGAACTATGACGACGCTTGAAGAGAGTTTGGATTTGAGCATTCTCCACTGCAATATCACCACAGTCGACAACACCGTCTTGTACTCCTTCCATGTTTGGGTAAGTGAGTCAATGTTGTTCCCACTCTCAGTGGCTAATTTTTTACAAGTTTTTTATAAAAATGTAGCCATCATCCATAAGAAGATGTGGTAGAAAAAAATGGCAATCGTCCCTAAGAAGATTTGGAAGATTCAGCAAAATCTGGCTAGAAATCAGATGTGATAGAAAAAAGTGGGAATCATCCCTAAGAAGATTTGTAAGATTTAGCCAAATCTGGTAGAAAAAAAATGACAATCATCCCTAAGAAGACTTGGAAGATCTAGCCAAATCTGGCTAGAAACCAGATGTGGTAGAAAAAAAATGACAATCATCCCTAAGAAGACTTGGAAGATTTAGCCAAATCTGGCTAGAAACCAGATGTGGTAGAGAAAAATGGCAATCATCCTTAAGAAGATTTGGAAGATTTAGCCAGATTAAATCTGGCTAGAAACCAAATGTGAAGTAGAAGTCTTTAAATCAACCTCCTATGTTTATGGCCACACACGGACACACTAGTTAGGTGTCCATTTCAGGCTCAAAACAGGACTCGAAGTGTAATCTGGGCAGCTCCAAAATATATATGGTCATCACTAGACACATCTTGGACAGGCAAATGGGCAGTACAGTAAAAGAAGAAAAGAGGCAGGAGCCTTTGTTCATTTATTGTCTTACCTCAGAGTGTGGGGCATTCACAAAAGAAGGGTGCCTTCAGCTAAGTCTAGCCTCACATTTTGGGAATGTTGCCATGCCAAGGCTTTACCCAATATAGAGTGTGAGAAGAATGTAATCATGAAATTAAGCATCCATGGATCACAAGATGTATGAGCAAAATGGTTCTTACATTTAGCAACTCATTAAGAGTGCGAGAGAAATTATACCTACTTTTTATAGGTATAAGATTAATCCCTTCTTTTTTATAAGAGGGGGTGTATTCGTGAATAGGAGTCCTTCAAATGCATAAGGAAGTTTTTTTGAATGCTTAATATGTAAGCTACAAAATGTGGGTGCAATTCCCTAGTCCCTCCTCAGTGGACCAGTGAATTCACTCAAAATTGAATGAAAACATTTACAGAATTGGGATGCTTTTTGTTATATTGAGAGGAAGGCCTGTTGCTCAATACCTCTCCTAACTTGACAGTAAAACTTCAAGGGGAGTGGCTTGAAGGTGTCGGCTTAAAAATTAAGGGAGGCCTGTGAAAGCACGCTTTCCCCAGCATAAAACACAAACAACATTTAAATTCATGTGATGAAAGGTCTGCATGTGATCAGTGGAAGGATCCTTCATCTGTCAAATTAATCTTCCTTGCTAGAAGGTGCATTCAAATACAAAACCAAAAACCTTGGAGAGCTTTACAAATTCTTGAAACATCTTTGGGTTTTGGAATTTGGTGCAGATTGGGAATAAGTGCTTGTCAACAGTGGAGGGAATTGCAGCTGCCATCCAGCACACCTTGCTGCAGAATATTACCAATTCTACTAATTAATTCTACTGCTGTATTTATCCGTGTTGCTTACAATTTGAGGCACCTTCTTCCACAATTTGACTCTTACAATATATGTTGCAAGATGAGCTCTTGCAATTACCCGTGCTAGATAGATATATTGGATGAAATTATTGTTAATAGCTGTAGCCTGTGACATGTATTATTATGTTGATTTCACATGATACATATCTTCATGGAATAGCACCCCAATCTTGCTAGAGCAAGCTGCATTCAGCTTAAGATATCTGCCAGAAATCATGCTCAGCCGCAGCTGCAGCCTGAGGATTGAATTTGAAGTTTATATATTCTGATGAATGCTGTTTGTAAAAATCCTGTACATATTTGAATTCGCCTCACTCGTGATGGCTGGATTGATTCACTGGGCTTAATGTTCAGGATCTGTTCAAAACAACTATTTTGCTCTTGTTTGAGCTTTTCTTTGAAGGTTTTCACTATTTTATATTATATATATCAAATAAGAAATTTGAGCTCTGTGCTGCTTCACACGATCTATGAAATATCGAAACAATAATAAAAAGATCTAAAGCACAATGTTCTTTCCAATTTTGAGAATTTCATTTGTAATGGAAAAGATCTGCCAAAAACTGTCTAGTGTTCATGGGGAGAAAAGTTCTGAGAGCACGCCCAACGTCAGCCCTCCACCCAGGAACCTGAAAAAATGACTGTACAAAGTGAGAGTCTTTTTAAGTCTCACCACCTGGGCCAATCACTCTAGTTGGCCAATGAGAAACAATCATTTCCTGCTACTGGCGCACTAAAAGGGAGCCCTGGTAAGAGCATCTCCAGCGGTGCTCAGTATGTGATCCCGCACAGTACAATTAGATGACGAAAGATTAAAAATGTGCCAGTTTAGCTCAGGAAATTGGTTTTGGCTCAGCATAATTGCACACGTTGCAGTGGCTTGTACAAGGCGCAGCATCTATGATGTCCCACCTGCAGAAAAGAGTCTAATAAGTATGATCAGACTTCTGCTCAGTGTTTCTGATTATGATTGCTCCAGGTGGTTTGCTATTAATAGTCGCTCACCTATTTGCTGTCCCAGTTTCACTTTTATGGGTGGGGTTGCAAAAAAAGTAAATAACTAAACTTCGATGTGAGAAGTATTTTGGCAGGGTCACATACGGAACACCGTTGGAGATGCTCTAACATGTGCCATGGTAATGTCCCCTCACAAATCCATCTAAATCAGGGTCTCTGAGTCCAAATGTAACAATTCTTGTTTTAAATTGGCCTCTAAGAGACCTCATTGAAGAAGAAGAAGACGAAGGTACCAATGTGGTGCTAGTTCACCCTTCCCTTAGTACAAACTTGTTTGAAAACTTTAATGAGATTTCTCAAGCAAAGCCTAAGCACAATGGCCAGAATCATTCTTTCTAATTTAGTTCATCACCCAAAAATTGATCTTAAAAACATTAATCACATTAGACAAGTTGAACAATTCCACATGGGTGCCACATACAGCACATGTCCAACATAATGTTTGTTTTGACTAAATATTTAAATTTTAAAAATCAAAACAAACATAGCTAATTTTGATTTTTGTGAAATTGAACATAGTCAATCATTTTAAACAAATGGACTTGACTTTATAATCATCTTAGTCATGATGCTACTAATGAAAAAACATTTTTTGTAATTGTGTACCTTGAAGATTTTTATCTACAGACATACACTTGGATTCATGAATAATTTAGTTACTTATTTTGGGTTTCACATAGTTGGAAGTGAATTATGTGAGTTTGATTAAATCCCAGGGAAGAAAATTTTAAATAATTTGATGACTTGTTCATATGAAGGATGATAGTTCTATGGATAATATGTGGCATAATATTATTAATTTGGAATTGATGGATGAAAATGTTTAGAAGATGTAAATTAAAAAAATAATAATCCATCCATTCTTCCTTTTGAATATATAGGGGGTTGTGGGTGGAACTTTGAATTCATATTCTTTGTCATAGTTTCATGTTGTTACCTTGTATTAAGCCATGAAATAAGATTTTTTTGTAACAAACTTATGCTACAATAAACTTAAATTTCCTTTTGATTATGGAAATGTCCACTAAAACAAACATATTATCACAAACTTTCAATATCACAAAATTTCAATAAAATCTACAGGAAGATTGTAAAATAATATGTCTATGCAAAATCTATTGCTTTCAAAATGTAAAAATAACAAAAAATATATACATATTATTTTCATATAAATGATGCATTTTCTCTATTTGTGATGTTTTTATGTGAAATATGTATGATTTACATTTAACTATATTAATGTAATTATCATAATATAATTTTGAATATAATTATGCAATTTTTGTGTATTAAACATGAACATTCACATATGTCATTGAAAAACAATGTTGCATTTGTTTGAACATTTTAGATTTTGAATAAGTACTAAATATTGTTCATATTAACTATCACAAATAATTCAAGCAATTTTTGGATGAACCTATGTAAACCAAATTTCATACAAAATTTGTACAAACTTCTGAAGCTTCGTAAGTTTGTAATGTTGTTTTTTTAATGAATGATCCCCATAAAACAAAGTCCTTAAGCATAGGTGATCAATCCCTAATGAATGTAACCACATAAAAACCAAGTTTTAGGTGCATGCATCACAAACTTACCATGCTTCATAGGTTTGTACAAAATTCGCATAGTTGATGCAAAATTACATCATTATAATTGCAAAGATTTAGTTGAAATGTAAATTATACATATTTCACATCAAAACATCATAAGTGGAAAAGACACATTGCTTATATATATATATATATATATATATATAGTGTAATTTTTACACTTTGAAGCCAATAGATTTTGCACAATTGTTTCAAAATTTTCACACAAATTCCATGGAAATTTTGTGATATTGGAAGTTTGTGATGCACTTTGATAGCCCATCACAAAGAAAATTGAAACTTTGGAGGCTCCTCAACATAAAAGTTTATATTGGAAGATGGATTGATACCATTTTGACTCACTTATACAATAAATAAAAGGACAACTTTGGGTAAAACAAATGGGATAAAAACATGTAATGTTATTGGGAATATCTTGGGGAATGCATTGGGAATTTGATGGGAACCAAATTTGATGGGAACACATTGGGAATCTAAAACATCAATCCCAACATGCTTTCCAAATAAGAAAAAACCTTGGGCCACTTACATGCATGTTGCATCACTTCATTGTTTGAACAAAATTTTACTAAGTTGATAAATATGTTATATAAAAAAAATAAATTGGGGTGAATATATTTTGGTTTTAATGGTAATACATTGCAAATTAGATGCAAAATTTTTACTATCATAAAGAAGGAGAGAGAAATTGTTTGTTCTTAAGTTCAATGGATTACAAAAATATCACAATTGGGGGTGATGATTGATGAATTTTACATGAGTTCAAATAGCCATCATGTGAATAATGAAAAGGAATATGAAAACTTTCATGGGTGCACTTTTGTGGATGTGCAAGTTTTGAATGGGGTTCAAATTGAACAAAAGAAAAAATTCATGCAATTCACCATGATTTCATGATTTCATTTCCAACAAATAGTTTTGCAAAGACTTGTTCAAATGCCAACTACGTGATGTAGGTAGTCATGAATGCCCCCCTCCTTGTTTGCAATGGTCAATTTTGAAATTTGATTTAATTTCAAAAGTGATTAATTTTGGTGCATATAAAATGACAACTTTCCAAGGCTACAAGCCTAGCGTTATAGTGCATACAAAAGAAAAACATGCATGATTCATGTTATGTGTGTTTTGTTTCAGTTAATCTAGGTGTCAAAAATGGAGTCGTTACTCTAGTTGATTTACAATTATTATTTCCAAATTCCTAATCATTCTTCAAAGAGAAATAAATCAATTGAATTCATGGAGCACCTTGGGCCTTTAACGTCCATCGAAATGTGAAAATTTGATGGATTTATACGTTGATTCATATGAAATAAACCCTATCTAAATACAAGTCCCTTGTTATGCACATGTTCGATGAAGAAATAAACAATGTGAACATTAAATCAAACTTGAAGATTTTGTGTGTTTGCCAAGGCCCATGATATTCTCATTTCAATTTCATAGATGCAGTCAAAGCAATTAAAAGCGATGTATACAACCTATATATAGATATAATGACCAAGTATAGGAGTCTAGATTGAATATTTGAGGCATTTTTTAGCCTTATGAACAGCACATCCCGAACATGGGTTCGATTATTAAACCCAAAAATCATGTGTGAGTATGTCACTTTTAGGTTTTATAGGTGCAAGTATGTGTTACATAAAGAAAACACATTGATATTAAATTTGAGTGTTGTTTTCAAGGTTGATTGGTTAATTGCAATTGAGGTTATGAAACAACATTGCACTTCATTTAATATAGCTTCATTGAGGAATTGGAGTGCAAATTCCCCACCCAAGAAATTATGAATGTAATTGAGATCATTTACTTATAATATTGGATGCGACTTGAAGATGAACAAAATTTTCAAGCACACTCGGGCATTTTGAAAATTCACTACTATTTTAAGAGGAACAATAAACTAAAGGAATTGTTCATCCCATCTTTATTTGATGAAACATTACTACTACAATAATTATCCTTTTTCAAGTTGACAACATTTGTTTACCAATTTCCATGTAGCCATGAACTTGCTTTTGCACAATTATAATCTTTGGCCACCAACCACCTTCTTTCCCATTGATTACTTGAATGGCTAAAATTGATTGAATTACCCATGGTCATGGCTATGGATAGTGTAGAAGATGATTTTAATGCTTTTCAAATCTAAGTTTTATCAAGAATAAACTTAGGAATATGATGTTGGTGACCCACTTGAATTTAATTGTGAAAATGTTCACACAAAGTTTTTTACTTGATTCATTTCCTTTTTTTGCAACAATCAACACTAGGAATGTTGTAAAGGTTTAACATGGAATTGAAACATAGTTCTAGCAACTCCATTCCTTTGCATTTTCCCTTTGTTTGATTTATGTTCTTAACTTGTTATGCCTTTTCCTTTGATGTGGTTATGATGTTCTTTTGCTCAGCATGATGTGTATTTTCATTGTACATATGCATTTTCATTGTTTTCCTAGTTAAATTTCATTGAAATTGTTTTCAGATGCATTGTTTTGTAATGACAAGCATTAAATCATATTATAATAAGGAAAAAATATTCTTGGGTGGTATGACTAGGAAAATCACACATTTGTTTTACTAAACCTATTAAATTCTGAAAAAATGTAGGAAACACTCAAATGAAGATTTTTATTAAAAGTTTATAATGAAAACATTTATTAAGTTGTATAAACATTGAAACTTTAATGACATTAGGAATATTTTTTATTTTGATATTCCTAATCATTATATGTAACAAAAGTTTCAAGAATGTAACAATGTTTCTTTCCTTTCAACTTTTTGTTCAATAGAAAAATTTGAAACATGTTTTGATTTTTCTTGGGAAATAAGTTTCTAAAGTATTTTTGATAGTATTATATTTGATTATTTTTAATGTAATTAATTGATTAAATATAATTTAAATATGAATTTCTAAAATTTAAGAACATGATTATGAAAAAGGCCATTACAATTAGGAAAAACAAATTGTAACAATTCTCAATTTGTATTTCAATGAAAATTTTATGCCATATATTTTGGCATGCAATGGATTATGAACATGAGAAAAAGTAAATTTATAATTGTAAAACCATTTAAATGAAAGAAATCAAGAATATTATTTGACCAATGTTTCTATTCAAAGGATTTTGTGAGGTGGTTCTTTGTGGTACCACCAAGAATATTTTTGCCAAAGGGCAAGGTTTTCATGACCAATGTTCAATTCCCTTAAGAGATTTTTCATGTAACCTACTTTCTATTCTTTATTGGATGTGGTTGCTATTATTTCTACTCTAAATTCTTGGTGATTGCTACTTGTTTTACATTGTATATTAGTTGATAGCCCTAGGAGGACTTTCATCTAGGCTACTTTTTATTCCTTGTTGCATGTGATTGCCATTGCTTTTACCTTAAATTCTAGGCGACTATCAATTTGTTTACATTGCATACTAGTTGACAACCGAAATTTTTGTTCCTTATTGTATGTTTTCACAATTGGTTATACTTTGAATTCGAGAAGATCATCAATTGCCATTTTTTTTACATTGTATTATAGGTGATTGTCATACCTTCTAATCCTTGTTGAATCGGTTGCCATTGTTTCTACTTTGAATTCTAGATGATTGAAAATTGCCAATTTTTTTTACATTGTTTACTAGTTGATAGACAATTTTTTTAACATGCAATTCCATGTGGGGTAGCTTCTTAATTGTATACTCAAAATTAGTTAGTCTTAGTAGCCTTTTTTTCAGCCTTACCTTGACCAACAAGCCACATCATCACCTAAGAAAAATCAATAGTTGCTTACTTGTCCTACTAGGAGTGGCCAAAAGGAGCCACGTGTGCTTTTTTTTACAAATTGAAAAATAAAAACCCTTGAGGGAGGGAGAAAACTAGTGTTGTGTGGGTAACATAAAGGTCCAAAAATTAAAAAACCCCAATCTAATTACCATGGTGGTTCTTCCTTCCTAGTATCATTGTTCTAAGACAATTAGAGAACTCATTTTGATATATAGCAATTAATCACTATATTATTCTCAGATATGAAAATAATGGTGGAAGAAATGCTCAAAAACTCATGGTTCTTTTGAGTTTTTGAATAATAACTGGGAATTTGGAGGTTGTTCAATTCTGGTTTTTAATCCCAACAAAAAAACCCAAAACCGACGGTTCTTTGATTTTTAAAAATGTCCAATTTTAATTTGAAACCAAGGGTAAAAACTAGCAAACTCAAATACCCACTCAAGACTGGCAAAGACAACACACCTTCAATTATTCTTAGATTTTGAAGCTTCCTATACATGTGCATGGAGATGATAGGACTAGCAGAAAGACCCATTGATTATTAAACCATTAGGTGGTGATGAAAATATCTTGTTGCATCGACACATGTACATAGTTCTCTTGCCTTGTGAAGAGAATTTGTGACAAAAATTCCAATCCCCATTTGATGGGTTTAGTTTACAAGTGTAAGACAAGCTCGAATTTGACACTCCCCATTTGATGGGTTAGTTTACGAGTCCAAGACAAGCTTAAATTTGACACTTTGACATTTGTTCTTTACATTTCATTCTAGAGTGTTTAGTACCCTTGACATGTGACTATGGCTTAAAACACACAAAGTGCAAGCTACATCGTCAAAGTCTATATAATTTTGTTCCCTTTTAACATAGACTTTGACGAGCTTTTCTTTTCTCCTAATCTTTCTCTCCAACATGCCTTTCTTGGTCATGACTATTTTCACCAAGTAGGGTGTGGAACATGTTGGATTTAATCGAGATTCTCAAACAACTATTTAGTTATTTTGAGTTGAAGTTCCATCACATGCCCCCCAACCCCATCCATCTCCACCAAATCTTTCAATAAAAATAGAGTTTAAAATGAGTTTTCAACATCTAAATGAATTTTTAATCCTAGAATTTGCACAAATAATGACTTTCCACAATTTAAGGAAATTGTGTTCCTACTACATTGCACTAGAATCATTATTCACAATTGAAACGGGCATGATTTTGGTAATGTTCATCTTCTAACTTGATGATCAAAAACTTCACTTCAATGGGGTCCCAAAATTTTTATTGCTTAATTAGTCACATCTTATTGTGCCTTGAATTTTTCTAACTTATTTTCTACTCATTTTACACCAATCAAGATTCAAATTTGGGGTATGCAAATGAATTAAATCCATGGTGGCTTTGATTTTCAATTCAAGAATTAAGTAGATAATTTCATAAATTGAATTGACAAATCTGGTTCACTTTTAGTGTCAAATACTATTTTTTTTCCAAGAATTCATAATCATGATGATAATACCTAGAAACCATATAGTTCAATTTCTCCCATTTCTAAATGCTTTTTCATTTTCAAAGTCTCCATTATATAATGATTAACAAGGGGTGTGTAACACCATGGCCTTGCCATTTACATTAAAAACTATTTTTAAGGCAAAAGAAGAATTACGGAAACTCAAATATTTCACTATGCAAAAATATAATCTCCAAAAGATCCTCTAAAAAAAAAAACCAAAATCCTATAACTAGTCTCAAGTTTCAACACAAGCCAAAATATCATCTTTCAAAAATCCTCATATAAAAATAGACCTATTATGTACCCTCGGGGCCAAAATCCCTTAAGCTACTATACTCTACAATGAATCTAAACACAATATCCTTGCCTTAGTAGGCAAGACCAATAAAATCACAAATGGGATGTCAATGTCATTTTGTTTTATTAAATGGATGAAGGCTCTACATGGTTTCTGAAATTTGCTTGCTTTTACTTCACTAGTCTCAATGGAATCAATCTCCGAAGCCATTGACACCCAACCTACATTTCTAAGGAGTTGGGAAATTTAAACTTAAATAGGTATATTGCATCCTCAGGTTCTTCCATAAAACAATTTTCTATATGTTTCGGTCCATGTCAACTTTTGCACCTTTATTTTTCAGAAAAAATGAAAAAATAAAATAAAATATAGATTTCTCATTTTTTATTTGGGTTCATCTAATCTTTTTGGGTAAAAGACTGGATTGGCTTTGAGAATAATTATGAAATTTTGCATTGTCCCGTGTTATAAAAAATTATCTTTAAATTCATCTTTGTGTTTATGAAAGCATGTGCCAAGCATGTGGTTCCATGTTTAAATCTAAGTGGGCTATCCTAGTTAGCAACTAGTTTATTAGCTTTGTGTTTTATTTGTGACTTTTGTATTGCACTTTCATCAAGAATGGGTTGTTGAATCTTGATAGAATATGGTCTTCTTTGATGTGTTTACAATTGAGCCATTGATATGATTCATATTCACCTTTTTTCTTTTCTTTTTTGTCATACCATCATTCATACATCATACAAACATACATGGACACATGATGTAAATATGCATCATGTTATTATTTCCATTCCTTGAAAACTTGAGTTTCAAATGGATGAAGGATAGATCTTGTCCAAGCACAATTGGTGTATCCCCTTTGAAATTTAAATAAATAAATAAATGGGAGCCACATACATTTTCTTTCACAAAAGTAAGACCTATGCTAATTTTTTCTCTTCTCTTTCATTTAGAGAACCAAGTTTGTAAGAATGAACTCAAATACCTTGAAATCATGGTTAATAAAACCTATGAAAAAATGCACTTCATGTAAATGTATTATACTTTAAAATCAAAAGATTGGAAATTAAGAGTTTAAGGTTTTGTACCTGAAATTGGGTCTACCTCAAAATAAGTCTTCACTTTTCTTCAAGTTTACAAACTTCAAAACTCGTAAGCCACATAGTTAGTGGATACTAGCAATAATAAAAAAACAACACCAATGATGAAGGCCACAAAAAAAGGAAACCTAAATAACACAATCACAACCACCCAGTTCATCCCTTTTTTTTCTTCAATTTGAGCACCATGGCCAATTTTTTTTTTTGACACATTTCACTATGGCACAATAGCAAAATGCTTAGACCTCATATTATAAGGTTGGATGCTTACAAGTTTTTGTTTGTGTTTGAGTTCATGCTCAATTCTCAAAACCCAATTCAAAAGGTCTCTATGGTGGAAGAATCATTATAAAACTTGCTTTAAATCATGCATGTACTTCAAAGATTGGACTACAATCAAGTTTAGAGAAAACCAAGGTTGGTGACATTTGACCTTAAAATCAATCAACAAATTTTAAGGCATTTCTCATAGTGTTTAAGTTTTATATTTATGTGTGGATTAGGGTTGTTGTGGAACATTATAGGGACAAGTGCAACCCAAGTTTCCATTTGTCATTAATTTTGTGTGGTTTTTTTACTTCTTGACTTTTCTTATCTCCATTTTCACAATAGATTCTTCATCTTTTTTTCTTCTTCTGTATATATGCAATAAAACCATCACATGATTTTTTGTCATCTTCATTGACTTTCTCTTATTCATTTCAACCTGTTAGTGTTAGGTCTCCTTTCTTTCTTTTTTTTCCCTTATTTTCTTTCAGAGGTTAGGTTTTTAGGTCTTGCACTTGTTGGTGTAGGTCTTGCCATTTCAAATGTTGGATAGGTTTATTTGAAGGAAAAGAGAAACACAAGAGAAAGAGGGTTTTCTCTTTGTGTTTGTGTGATAGAAGAAAAAATGATAGCGGGAGAAAGAGATGTTAGATGTGTATGTCTTTCATTGTAAGAATGATGAATTAAGAAAAGATGTTTCTTGTTGTTTTGGGAACAAATTGTAACGTTTTCTATATCAACTTTTAAGGTGCATAGTTTTGTCATGTACTCATGTAAGGTGCATAACATGTTTCATATCAAGAATGTCACAAAAATGGCAAGTATATATTAAAACATTAGATAATAATAAAGTGATACAAAATAGGTTGGACAATTATCTAATAATTTTTAAAAATGATTTTTTGACGCACATAAATCCCAAACTTTACATTAAGTGTCCCTTGGGTAATTATTTAATTTAAAATGAAAAATAATTTGAATTAAAATTTTTTTGTGATAACTTTAAAAAATCAAATCCAATGTTAAAATCCAAGAATCAAAGTGTTTGATTAATCCTTGATTACTACAAATATACACAAACATGTAATTATTATTTTTGAATTGTTCAATGAGTAGGTAATCACAATCTTTAAAAAAAGGGAAATTAGTTTAAACCAAAAAAATGATTTTTTGGGGTTCTTCCCTATCTTTTAATTTCTTGGTACTACTTCAATTTTATCCCATATGATTTGCCCAAAGTTCTCCCTTTATCACTTGTAGAGATGACCCAAAAAGGATGAACTACATGTGAGTTGACCCACCATTAAAAGCGATAAGCAATAAGTGGAGGGTTTAGGTTTAGGGTTAAAATAAAATAAAATAAATAATAAATAATAAATAAAAATTCTTTTGGAGGCACCCGCCTAATTAATAGAAGCAACAAAAATTGATGTTTAGTGGAACCTTTGGTTTCAAGGCATTTTCTAGAATGTAAATGCCTTGCCCGTGAGCTTATTACTTACATTCAAGTTCGTAAACAAGGAAAGACAACAACAAAGGGCTTTTTAGTACCATAGTAGTAGTACAAGCTCAGCTTCAACACATGTCTGTGGAATATTAAATTAAATAAAAATTTAATTAATTAATTAATTAATTATGGTAAAAAAATGGGAATTTCTATTCTTACAATATTCTCAAAGATTCCTGATTTTCCTTCACAAAAGTTTTGATTTTTTTGGAACCCAAAAAAAAAAGTTCTGGAAAATTTAAACAAATTTTCTGAAAATATTTTTAAAAATTGTGCAAAGCTTTAAAAAATAAAATCACTCAAATGGAATGGAACCCACTCAAATTGTTGTCAGAAAAGTCCAGAATCCAATCATATAAAATTGGTTACAAAGAAGAAGGAAGAAGAAGAATGGTGGGGTTCATAAAAACTTATAGACACCAGAGAAGGCCACATCACAGACTAAACCCTAATCTAGTGGGTACAAAATTTGCCATGGAGGAAAATAAAAAACTAGACTCAAAAAAAAGTCGACTGAAAGAGAGAAAAGGAAGTTCAGGATGATGATGATGCTCTGGCAAAAAGAAAAGAAAAAAAAATTTAAAAAATCATTCAAATTCATAGAAGCTTCTGAAAATTAAACTTACACTTGTGTTCTTTCCCTCTTGGCAATGAAAATTCTGTCCATTTGTGTCACTAAAAAAATTATATATATATATTTTTTTTAAAAACTTAAAATATATATTTTAAAAATTAAATTATAAAAAAAGAACTCAATTTAGTTTTTTTTTTTAAAAAACTTAGAGACCCTAATTTAGTCTAAGGATGGGATATTTGTAATTTTTAGAAAATAATTTAAATGGATTTTGAGATTTTGACCATGGTACCAACCCGTGTGTTCCACCCAACCGATCAAGGCGATCGTGGTGATGACGATGATGATCAAATTTACAGACAGATTGTTTGTTGTCACGTAGCTGCAGCTTTTTATCAGAGTATAAGCAGTGGATAGTGGAGAGCTAGCTATTCGGGTGCACTTTTTTTCATTAAATTTTGAGTTTTTTTTGCGTTTTTTCTTTCGGTTTTGAGCAGCTGTTTTGAGCAGCTGTGCAGCTGCCTGACTCATTCAAATGTGTTGTGATCCCACCAACCTTCAACCCCAGATTTGTACAAACAAACAAAAATCTCTTTTCCCAAAGCTCACAAAAAGAGAGAGAGAGAGAGAGAAACTTACCCATTTATCATTACTTCCAGAAGAATCTTTTTCTTCATAACAACACAAAAACCAAACAGTTGTGAAGCCAAATCCCCAACCCCATAAGTCTATTTGAGACAAAACCCTAAAGTCCCCCTGACATAAGCCTGAGCAAAAAGGGAGCCTAAATGATGAACAGAAATAGGCCAAAAAAATTGGCAATTTCTAGGGTTTAGGGCTTTTTGTTCCCCTTCAACATATTCCAGAGAATGTTCTGGACAATAGTAGTCGTACATTGGTGGCTTTGGCATAAATTAAATTATTTCGCTAATTTGTCGAAATTACAACATAGTTGTTTAAGATGTAATAGTTTGATCTTGGGTCGTCTTGAAAGGAGGATATTAAATAGAGATGCCCATGATCACTAAATTAGAGTTCAAATTGTTTGAAACAATAAATTTACAAAAGTTTTTAAATTATATATATATATAATTATTTTTTAAATTTCAAAATTGAAAACTCAAGCCCCGAATCAGGAAACTAAAATTAAATTAATTATTTGACATTCATGTGCCAAATCCATCAAGATCTTAGGAACCTTGTCATTTTATTTTATTTTATTTTTTCCAACTTTCACCACATCGACCTACTTTGCTAACTAGTTGTTAGAATTTTTTTCTCGGCCCTACCCTTGTGATTGTTTTTTATTACCATTTTTTTTTTCAAATCTACAATAATGCTTGTATTATTAAATAATAACTATTATACTTGATTATGTAGTTTTGAAAGCATTTTAAGTTTTTTTGATGTAAAAATAATAAAAACATTGGTTATAGTGCTTTGTGTATGTGCTTTTGAGTACTTTATGTTTATTAGATTTCATTCAAAATATTCCACATATTTTTATAATATATATTTTGAAACATCATGTAAAAATAGTTTTTTTTAATTTCAATGCATTAATATGATTTTTTTTGACACTAAAATATGTAAAACCAAGCACTAGTTACTTAGTACCACAATCACAACATGTGATATTTATCCAAGTGCTTGCCAACTTGGGAGCCATTTGCCTCCGTAGTGAACTACACTCCCCCCAAAATTACAAGCAAATCTACCCCCATAAACTCCCAATCTACTTTCTTCT